>Ga0210059_1000884_pt1 | contig 42356 bp, 21 predicted proteins | sample Ectturendosymbi2_FD_188042 | JGI IMG/M metagenome (GOLD analysis project Ga0210059, IMG submission 188042) | Ecteinascidia turbinata endosymbiont from Florida, USA - Sample 2 (SPAdes) (version 2) | ecosystem: Host-associated > Tunicates > Ascidians > Unclassified | place: Key West, Florida... | reverse complement strand
GATGGACTTTCTAGCATTTCTGGTTCAAAAGTTATAGCCAAACTTCCGGATTTTAATTAGGGAGATCCCCTGAAATTACTCAAGCTTGTCCTCAACGATATGGGGTCTTTTGGCCCTTACTTGGGCACCAGAAACGCTAGGAAGTTGATCTAGGCCTCTTAAGCTTCATATTCCAGCCGAGAATACAACCAAACTTTGAGCCAAAATTTTGGCCCTTTGTGGAGGTGATGACGTCATAATGAAACAACCGAAAAAAAAACAAAACTACCCTTTTTCTAACCCCACCCACCGAAAACCCCGAACCCAAATCTAAAATGGTTTTTTTTCAGTGCAAACTAGAAGACTTCATGAGTCTTTTGAGGGCCTCGTATAGCTCGCTAGCATCTTCTAGCGCAGAGTTATCACGAGCTACAGTAGACGCCAGTGGGAGACTCATGCATTTTCTGCAATTTTCTGATTTTGGGGGTAAAATGGGGTTTTTGGGCCATAACTTTGGTTCCAGACATGCTAGAAGGTCAAGCAAGAGCTCTATCAACGCGGGAAATCATCTAGTTTTCCAAAATAGTTTGAGCCAAAATTTTGGCCCATGGGATTGGCGTCCAGGGCCCGTCAAAGTTAGTCAAAAAACCGAAAGCGCCCCCACTTTGCGAGCCTCTCCCAGGCGAACCCCTCACCCGAATCAAAAATTTTTTTTTTAATAGAACCAAAAAGTCTTCCCGCATCTGTAGAGGGTTTGAACACCTCTCTAGCTGCAGCAGCTGGCGAGTTATAACCAAAAAACCGAGAGCCAACATATTGGCTCTGGTGGGCGTTAAAGGATTGATTGATCAAAGGACACCAAAGGCTTTAGAAGTGTTCTGCTAAGTTTAGGCAATGTGGTGCACTCGGATAATGATGAAGAGAGTTTGACTGTCAAAGGGTGTCATAGATACAGTATCTTGGCTGTCACAGTCCACAGATATCTTCACGAAGTTCAGTGACATCAATTTGCAATTGCAGGGGAATGGTGTTAACCTTATTAAAGCCAAATCAGCAATCTTCACCTGATTGTCCAAGTTTAAAGCTGTTCAAACGAAATCGAGCCCTTCATGAACTCTAACAGTTTCCAAATCACTAACTCTGACAGTTTCCAACTGCAAAATGAGTTAATTCAGGGTGGTCCAAGACTGCGAGCATGAAGGGCGACATTAGGGTTTGAGGAAAAATTTGCGGGCCGCAAAGAGAGGAATTCCATTGCAATTATAAGACTCGCTTGCTGTTCTAATAGACCTAATTTTGCTGCACCTGCATGCCTAACGCAATTTTTTATAGGGTAATTTTTAGGTTTTCTGTTTGTTTGTTTGCGACTCAAAACAGAGATTTTCTGCTCGAATAAAGATACACAACACACCAAAAGAATAACAAAACAATTTTGTTTCTTGTTTTTGGTTATAAAGTCAATGTCCGCTTTAATTTCCGTCCACTTTACAAAAAGTTGGCAGAGGCAAGCAGGCATGCAGATTTTATCAGCCATTCTATTTGTGTCGGTTTTCAGTCGCGTCATAATTGAGAAAGCACTTTCGAAAATCACGAACACGGAGCACATCTTCAGTGCAAAGTCTCTAAAGCGGGGACAATTGCCCAGTTCACCCCCTGGTTGCTGGTCTGGTTACCCTTCAATTATTTCAAAATGCGTCCCTAGAATTTCCGTGAAATTTCCTCTATGTTTTCCCGTGTTTGGTGCTGTAATGCCTCTTTAAATCAAAACTCTGTCGGAACGGATATTACTTGCAACTTCACAAGACACTGTGGTTTGCTCCCAGTTAGAATTGAACTTTCTGTTTTTCTTTGACACTTCTCCTTTGACACTTATTTTTTGTTAAATTGCTATACCTGACTAAATATAATTTCATTACTTCCACAATGCACTTCTAATCAAACTCGAAAATTAATTACAGTGTCTGTGCTTGCAATAAAGATAAAAAACAAACGCATGTTTTGTGGTTAGGGTACTGCAGCGTTAGCCTAGCCTAGAGGTTAGCTAATGTAACGTCGTAAATTGTAAAAAGATATTGTTACCCCCTCATAGTTGCATGATGGCCTGAACTGATGTGTGGCTTGGAAGAGCTGTCTTGCTAATAATATCTTTCTGACTTTGTGTAATATACGGGATACAGAAAGCCTTCGCGGGCCGCAGAAAAACTGTCCGCGGGCCGCATGTTGCCTGCGTGCCAGTGTTTGGACCACGCTGAGTTAATTTACTAAATTAAGTTTTATAGTGAAATGCATCTTTGCGCTCATTCTTGTTTTAATCATTTTCAAACATCCCAAATATAGAATACGAAAAAATTGTGTTGATATGTGTGCTAAACATGGTAGGGGGGCGATAGAAATTTGTTTGTCAGAAAAGGGGGCGCTAGCCAAAAAACGACTGGGAAATACTGCTCTATATGTTAGTTAAATCAGCTAGAACAGTTTCTCGTGAGCTTTTCTTGGAAAAACGTGTCTACATTGGGCTTACTTCATGTGGTTAACTGAAGGTGTTGCGACAATACTTTGCTGCAGTGCAAAACGTGTCTTCATGCTGCTTATCATCGGCCTATGGCATAGAGGATTAGAATGCTATATTTTGTATAGCTTGGAAAATGACAACTTCAAAACGGCATAAATAAGCCCTGTGTCCATTGAATGGATTGTGCTTTTTGGTTCATAAAACATTTGTTATTATTACTCTAAAAAATGGAGCTTACGTACAGATAATCAGATCGACAGCTAGAAGATATTTTCGAGGGCGGCAACACGGTCCCGCATGAAAATGTATATATCCGAAAAACAAACCTAACAAAACCGCTAGAAATCACGGAAATGTAACGAAGAGAACTTCTGAACTACACGAAAGAGCTATAAATTCCAAGAAAAGATTGCAATGCCATTTGTTTTTTAGAAGAATGTAGGAAAGGCTTTAACTTCTGTTAAAGATCTAACGCAATTGTAGAACCAAAGTCGACACAACAAGCGATAGATTTTTGAGGGGAAACTACACATAAGAGGGGCATACTTTTACGCTTTTCAGACAAACGGCCAAATAGGTCACACTTTCGTGAGACCCCAAAAACTAAGATGGCCTAGGGCCCCGCGCTCCCTAAATCCGTTCTTGCCTGTTCGCATCGAGGTAAGAGAGCGCGAGAAAATGCAATGACGCCATAGAGACTTATGTTCACACAGGTCCGCACATCATGGCGTCATATGTACATGCAATCCTCAACAAACTCCGTCCCACATCTGACTCTTATGTTTCATTGCCTCCTAAGCAGCCATATTTCTGACAAGCTCGAATGCCTGCTTTGAGTGAAATCAATGTCTTCAGTTTCACAACTGCATCACACAATTTCCTAGCTGCATTATGGGTTTCATAGAATTTCGTAGGTGCATGTCAACCGAATGGTGTGCAGGTTGTTGTGATTAATCATTTATGTGTTTGAAAAGAGTAAAGACAGGAGACATAACGTTAAAGTGCCCCCAAACATTAGCTTGCTTTGACCGTTATATTTGGCTGTTGCAGGGGGAAAGTGCTTGATTTTTCCCCTGCGAAGCTTGTACGTTGACAGGATAAGAAAAATATATACGCAAGTAGCGTTTTAATTTCAGTTATTGCGACGATCAATAAAACCGAAAACTTGGTGCTGCTAACAGTATACTTCCAATTTCTTCGCCGTGGGTTGGGCGCGGCATCTAAGCTTATTTTTAAAGAGAACGTCGCTCATTAAAGCTCACAATTGACTTTCTATAATATTTTCTAAAGGAGATGAACAAGAATTGCTTGACCGGATCATAGCCAATTTGCTTTATTTTCCGCCAGAGAGCGAAATTGAAGTAATATTCATTCCAAGCGGTATGAGTTCGTCAGTCGTCAAAGGCGCATCCACGGAGAAAGGAAGCAAAAGCCACCTGCAGTGAAAAGTTTCTTTGCTGTAATTTGACACTCATTGGTCGGTCGACAAATTAACGTTTATTGATCTCTGATAAGCGATTTCCGTATGTTTCCTGAGAGATGTGCTTTTTGTCCCAGAGAACACTGCTTGGAGAGGTGGAGCAACGTCCTGCACGAGAGGTCCTTCCCTACCAGTGTTGACACTTCTGATGTTTTGACATCAGATCTGATGTTTTCATAGAAATTTCTGATGTCTGATGTTTTGGCGACAAATCTGATGTTGACTGGGCAATTGTTCTTGTTTTCCACATTCCTTCTTTTAGGATGAAAATAATTTAGGTTCATGATTTTCAAGTTTCTTTCATCAATCTCTCACTCTCATGTGTGTGTTAGATATTTGTGATAGAAGAATTTAGCTTACACCTGTACCGTAAAAATCTGATGTTATCTGATGCTGAAAAAGGTAACAGTCTGATATTAACGAGACTGACCCCAGTGGCAACACTGTTCCCTGCCGTCTACTACACGTTAATCGGCAAACCTGTATCGAGGCGCCACAGACAGTCTGGTTTGCTTGTCCGAAAGCTTGATAAAAACTACATGATTGGCAGGGCACCACTAAAAGCCTGAATTATGCGAACATTCATTTCCTACAGTGCAATGCTTGTAATCTTGAGCGAAATTGCTTGTTTCAAGGACGATTTTCAATTGCCTGCTGTGTGCAGAAGGCCCACTCTTCTATTTAAACAATATAGTTTAAGGCTATCGTCCGATATCTCTTTAAAATGTATACTTTTCAAGATTCTCAAACGACTTATCTACACCAGTCTGCATTCGTATCAAGCCCATTTGTCAAAGTATGCAAACGCTGTTAACCTCACTGTTATGCGTATTGATGGGATGTGTTGATGGAAACTGGCAATCAGTGGTGGGGATTTCTTTCAAAGACACAGCGACTCTAGCAGAATACCTACAGACCCGGAAATTGAAGCACACTGGCACAGCACAACCAAAACGCTGTCAATGGTCTTCCACCTCCACCATAAGGAAGCCAAGCATGAATGTCAGCAGCACGTGAATGACAAAACTCTGCCATTTTGCTCCGAGCCCAAATACATTGGAGTAGCTTTAGACAGAACGCTCAGATCCATGCAAAACTTCGAGACACATCGAAGACAATTAACATCCCGCGTCGCATTTCTGAGGTGGCTTGCTGGAATTGGATGGGGCGTTGGAGCAGCAACTCTGCACACAGCCACATTAACCCTAGGCCTAGTCCACTCAGCTCCAGAATACTGCGCTCCCGCTTGGTGACGCACTGCGCACACCCGTCTCCATTAATCTATCCACCAACGAAGCACTGCGAATTGTCACCGGATGCCTCCTTCCTGCATCATCGAGCAATCTGTCGGCCCTCCCAGGCATTCAGCCTGCTGACAGTAGCCGTAAAATCACTGTATCACCTCTTACACACCGCGCTTTGGAGCCTGGACACTTGCTCCACTCCGCACACACCATGTGCCTGATGAGCAGCAGCGATAGCAAAAACCGAGACACCCATTTCTGTCTTCTGCGCAGGTGTTCGATTCTATCGACGGTAAGCGCTGTGCACTGGGCGAAACAAAAGTGGAACACGGAGTGTGGGAAAAGCAACACCAAAAGCCGTGATTTCATACCAGACGTCAGTACTGTTGCAACTTTTCGGTTGGCGTTGCGTTGAATGTGTGATTCACCACGAACGGGTGTGAGCGAAGAACAACACCCGTATCATTTTTGTTACGCGGAGGGTCGCCGGTCCGACTCTCTTTAGTGGCAGGTTGGCCAGGCGACGCAGCATTGCGGCTGCAACAAATTGCTCCCAACGTGTCCGTGGCTGGAATCCCCAGTTTACGGTCGACTTGAGCTAGTGAAAGGGGGAAGCAATGTGGCGTGGTGATTCGCCAAATATAACGTTGAATTCGCAGCAGCAATATTAGAGTTTCCCTAGTCAAGTGGGTAGGGCTCTGTTATTGTTGTAACGTAGAGGGTCGCCGGTTCGACTCTCTCTTTACGTGGCTCAAGGCGACGCAGCATTGCGGCTGCAACAACATAATAGGGCCTGGCTCCAGTAGCGTAGCCCAAAAATGGGGGGAGACCAATAAAATGTGGAGGAGGGGCAAAATGTTTGATTTTAGGCAAATAACACTATTTTGTTTGGGATAATGCCACTCAAAGTACAAAATAACTATTTGTTCCAAAATTTTGGGGAGGAGCATGGCTCCGTGGGGAGGGGCATGGCTCCCTCCTGGCTACGCCTATGCCTGGCTCCATCAGCGGCCTGAAGTGTGATGCCGAGGAACAAAATGCAGATCATATTGTCCTAGAGTATCCCAAACACGGAGCTCCTAATTAAGCATATGGTCTGATGGTTTTAGATGATGAAACCATAAACTTGATGCGCAGCGCATGCTCCGGACCGAAGTCCAGCTTGGCTGAGTGGCACAGTATGATACCAAAGATCAACTCACAGGACACGACGAAGATAGTCTGAGGTTTCAGTTCACAACAACAATCCACCAATTGACAGCGAAAGAAACGGCTATCGACTGGATCGGTGTGGCATTAACACTAAGAGCTTCAGATCCGTTGGCTTACCACTCACCAAAATTATATTTTTGTCATCGGTAATTGACATTGGCATTTTGTGTTTGTATACCTGTCGTCAGACATTATAAATATTTTGTAACAATCAAATGACATATGAATTACGTGCGAGCAGGGCCCCGACATGGGGAAGTGCTTTCCCGGGGCGAGTCGAAAAGTGCCGCCGCCCCAAGCCACGGGTTAAAGCAAAGTCAAGCCTTTCAGGACGGAATTATTTCATAACAATGCATCATCAGGCTGGAGTTAATTTTGAAAATTTCCCTGAAGTGAAATTCCGGGACATTTTGCTAACCGGGATGGACGTTTAATCCGGGACAGTTCCGGGCAAACCGGGACATATGGTAGGTCAAACCTTATCAAAATTTAAAACCTAAATATTATTCGTGAGAGACCATTTGCTATTCCTTCTTTTCGCCAAAAGTGCCGCTTTCCCAAAAAGTGCCGCCCCGGGACATTGCCCCCCCCGCTCCCCCTTGTCGGAGCCCTGTGTGCGAGCAAGGTAGGTTACAAGTCCTTTCCAATGCCTATGGCTAACTGAGTAATACTACGAGAAACATCAACAAACCAGGAATATTTCCTACTTACAAACTGTCTTTTGTGAAACGTGGAGCTCTCAGTACTTAGGCATAGGCTTCCACTGTGAGACGTAAATCATAAGGTTGACTTCGTATCGAGGTATTTAGAAACATCGAGTCTAAGGATGGAGAGCGAATATAAAAATTTGATATTCAGTCACCAGGTTATGCAGTGCTATGTCCTGGGCATGACGCTAAACTGCGACCGGTTGTGGTGCTGTAGGTCGGAAGGTCTGCGGTATTTGGTAAACTGGAATACACTTTAGTCAAATTATTCTCAGGTCCATTCTGGCCCTGAGTGGTGACGCCTGACAGGGATCCAGCTATGGATCAACTGGTTTTTTGAAAGAACGGACTGAGTTCTTCAGCCACGTAAGGCAATCGGTCTAGGTGTGGGAAAACCCACAGGCAGGTGGGAAACTCTTTCCACTCTGGCAGCCCTTGTTGCTGAACCTGGACCCAACATATTGGCCACGCCTTTCCTTGGGAACCTCTGGGAGATACAAAATGCGGTCTGTTGATGTCTGGGCAACTCAATGACCCTAAGCCTTGCCCGGGCTCGCTTTGGAATTTTTCGAAGCGTTCATCCTCACTCGTAGAGGTTCCGCCATACGCACACATTTACATTGAAATCTGTTTCAAATCAGCATAAAAGATTAGCAATTTAGAAACGCTGCCAAATGTTTTGTTTTCATTGGATAACACTGTAAACAGGTTCGATTGCAAGTCACGAAATTACAAGTTTTTCGAAAAATAAATTGGCTATTTTCATGTTAAATTATCAGTTCAAAATACAAAGATGTCTTGAAATCAAGCTTACCACGGTGATTTTGTTTCTGTTCTTGTTCATTTTTCATGATTTAGAAGGATTTAAAGATTCATTGAACATGTGGAAAATTAATCTTCTACAAGTTGATTGTCGCCCACATTGTCTTTGTCCCACTCTATTCACTTTTACATAACTCGTATTTTTATAGGCAAAACAGCAAAATTCAAAAATTTTATATTCTAGCATATTTTTTGTTCCATAAGTACAGTATCTGTTTTTCCAACAACGCCTTTTAGATTATTTGTTCCCGTAGTGTACTATAGAATTAACTAATGCACATGTTTTGCAACCTTGTCGTGGTTTGTAGAAACGAGATTAGGTTAAATCACCAGTGCAAGCAGTTACAGCTTAGTAAGGTATTTCTTAATTGGACCTGAGAAAAACCGTCATGCATCTTATCCGTAATATTCTCATGGGTATATTTTTTATATTCTCATGGACCGTAATCTGTTCTTGTACTCTCATGGTACATATTTTTTTCCAAATGGGAGTGGCCCAATTTAGACGGTGAAACTGTCAAACAAAGGCGATCGGAACTTCAGCGTGCCTCGCGTTACGAAAAAGCGTGTAAATTCTAAACACGCGGTGAAGAGCAGAATAAAAGTCTTCGTTTTTTCCGAATCGGAAACAAAACTTTATAGTCTTCGTTTTTTCCGAATCGGAAACAAAACTTTATATTGTCTGCAGCCAGTCTGATTTTCCCAACAATGAAGCAACAAATCCCCTCACGAGCTCAAAATCAGGACGTATGATCATTCTGTGCATGCAAATGTCTCTCATAAGTACCAAGAGAAGGTTTTTATGAGAGAAGCTGTTCAATCTTGGGAAAATTTCCTGAAATTGCTATGACGGAGGTGCGTTTCGAAATTATCGCCACATGGCGTAGCAAGAAGTTCTGTGATGCCTCTAATCCAGTGGTTCCCAAACTGTGGTACACGAACCAGTAGTGGTACGCGAAGGCATTCAAGGTGGCACACGAATAGACCTACTTTCTGTTTTTCTTCACAAAATAATATATATTCACAGCTACAGTTTTTACCTGTCGTGTACTGTTAATAAATTCCTGAATTTTGTGCAGCCTACTTCCCTTGTTGGTTTCTAAAAATAGCCATAATACTTTCTCACCGCCATTTTCTTCATGTTACATTTGTGTCAATTCTGGTTTTCCAAACTTTTGATTGAATTATATTTGGCACATTGACTTTTCCTGGAACAAGGTGGTACGTGTTGACAGTACGGGACCCACAAATGCTACGCGATCAGAAGTTTGGGAACCACTGCTCTAATCTGAGACATCCAGCAAAGTATTTCATATTCAGTTTCCATGGAGGATGGGAAAGAAAGGGCAATCCTTTTACAGCAAGAGCCGTTGCACCGAGCAGTCAGCGAAGGCTAGCGTTTCACAAACAACAATAAAAAACGAATAATAACAACGGCAACCCGCAGAGCTCATGCATTATGACGTCATAAGAGGCTGCTCTGAAGAAGTAGTAATGCCGGCCTGTAACGAATTGCCTGAGAAAAGCTTGAGACAGTTTCGAAATAACGAAGAAAGCCAAACGCGCGCAATAAACGGCCGTCAAGGAAAAAGTTAGCCTATTTTTCTTGCCACTGGTGTTGAATACCTCTCTGGGGGGCCACAGCGGGCATTCTGCCTCGCTTGCTTAAAATTTTCGCCGTCCTTACGCAACTCGAAAATAATAAACAGATCCAGACACCTACGCAGAACTATGCTATGTCGTGTTCTTGGGACAATTTTCCGTTCTTTATGCGATCAGCAGTATGAAATCGCAATGGTAGTGTGATGTCAAACGAGCCTCAGCAGGAATGGTATCGTTTCAGTCACAATTTTAAACACTAGCAGTCTATACCGTGTTTTCATTTTTTAAAGGCTATCACTTCGAAAACGGATTCATTTAATACAATTACAAAAGTTACCCAAATTTTTGCTTACTGTAGTTTCAACTGAAACTCCCCTCAACAGTTTTGAAGTGTGGTGGAAAATGTAGTAAATAAATTGGTTACGCAAGAGGCACAATTATTTCAATAGGTTGCGTCGCATTAAACATCTTGTAGCAAAGTGCCCCGCAAGACATAGTTCCATTCTCTACGGCAGCGTGCTCCGCTTCTTTTGACCTAGGAGCCATTTTACAAAGACGTGATGTATAAAACAACATATGGGTCACTTCCAACAAGATGATGTATAAAACAACAGATTGACAAAATTTATAATTTAAAATGAAAATAGCTGAGTTAGTGAGTGTGCTATTAAAATTATTACACGATTGCAATAAACAATTTATTACATACAAACTTCTATCAGTGCGATGCCTGTAGTTGAGGCTTCTCTGGCACTATCGTTCCTTTAACAATACCATGTTAGTGGTAGCAATTCGGAGACAATGGTTCGGTGTTTTGTTTGCCATTCGATTTCTGTTTTTAAATTAGACTTGCTTCGTGACAGAAAATGTGCTCTCAGACATGCTGTATCTACTTCCAAATGTCGAGCATCAATACTGAGAAAGCTCGCGGGCCTTAAAAATTCTGTTCGCGGTCTTGTAGTTGGACCACACTTCTCTACGGTGTATTACAACATTCGGAAGCAACCATAAGTGTTTTCGACAAGTCGATATTTGTACACTGGAAAGTCCGTGTCTCTTGTTTCTTGTTATCTAGTTGAAACCCTTTGTGTTGCTACTCACTTAAAGCCCCGACAGCACCAAATACTTTGGAGTTTCGCAGGCGCTGCATGGGACTAATCACATAACTACAAGCATTGTTAGTGCCTACATGACATTAGTAAGGCGTGATGCTATCACACCCAATTTACAAACAAATGTCAAACTTTTAACGAATTGCTAAACGTTTGCTTGAGGTTTTATTTGTTCCTGAACAACGAAGAAGGAAAAGTGTGCAAAAATGTCAAAAACAAAGACTGTGTTCCTGTATACATAAAATATCAGGATGGAACAGTCAACCAAAACGTTTTTTTCTTGTTTTTTTGTGGTATTGTCTATCAGTTGCTACTTGTAAAATTTACGTAAAACGTGAAATTATGAAAAGGTCAGTGTTCACGTATCACATAAAACTTAATTTTAGTACAGGACATTAAGCCTTAATTATTGCGTGGTTTTATTTCCATAAATTTCTAAAATGTTCACATCTATCGCGGCCAAGGATACAAGACACATGAAGTCTCTTAAAGTGTTGAAAATGCCCCGCCTGCGAAACAAATGCTGTGAAAACAAGTTTGAAAAAGATTTTCAAAGTCTTGCACAATAACGAGACCATCTCGTCTTTAGCTTGCACTGAACACTGTTTCATTTGTGTGGACAATTTATTCATTTCATTTGGCTTATGTTCGTTATACCCGTTCTATGGACGTAAACACAAAGATTTCGTGTGCAGCCTTTCTTAGTAGGAGGTGTTTGTGCCCCCAAGGTGTGACGCTTCGTTTTCAAAAATCAATTCAATTTTTGCACTCCGCTGGTCATGCCCAACGCAAAAATTGTGATTTTCAATAGAAGGGTATAAGATTGAAACCCGAAGAATCGGAGTTGCAGAGTGCGAAATCAGTCGGAAAAAGTGCTGTACGGATAAACTTAGGTAGACAACTTTGCTGTTTATAGTAGACCTTGCACGATATATTCCAGAAATTCTTCAAGCTAATGGTATTTGTATGAAAAGATAGAAGAATTAATGCAAATCACATCACATCGTGTTATTCTTACCAGGTATGAGCAAACAACATTTTTGTTTTTTCTGCACGACTTAAATCAAGTATCAATGTGCTTGAAGGGCCTTTATGATCGTGTGATAGTTTCAAATTCGGAAAGGAGTTTAGTGAGCACAGACAAAGCTGGTGAACCAACAACTCAGCGATGGTACAGGCTAGTGCAAACTTGTTCTTTGAAATCACCGTCTCTCGATGAACGTGTAATCGCTGTTAGTGCTGCCAACATCAAAAATTAGATATGCTTAGATATGCAAAAGATCCAAAAATCACAGCAACGTGAGAAGCAAATTATCATTGATTGACCAATGAATTCCAACTTCATGGAATTCCATCTTGAAAAATCACGATGAAAATCAACACACAAAGACAATCATTCTCGTTATGTCCAAGAATCTTGGAAGACTATCGCACAAAATTAAACACAGTGGCGAAAGAACCAAGCAGTCAAAACAAGTCCAAAATTGTGGCTATCTTGCAAGCTGTGATGAAAGATTAGGCCCGTAACCGAGGGGTACGCATGGGGGTTTCTAAAAAAACAGCATTGCAAACGATTTTTTTGGTCACGGCATGTATATAGGAGGAGAGTGCAATCTTTAGGATACTTCATCAGGACAGGAAATCTTGCTTCTGTTGCGGTTTGTGGAACAATACGACGGGGTTAAAGTTCGGAGAGTTCAAGTTTCTTGCAAGCTTCATCAAATTCAGGGCAAAGTAATTTTGACATACAAAAGTTTTAGAACACTTAAACACCCTTTAGGAAATACTTGGCAGGCGATACCTGCAACAGGCATGACACCTGCTTTTGATGATGTTTGTGAAAAACTATAGCTTTGTCTCAGACACCGTTAGCGATTTAAAGCAAAAACCAATCACACCAGTTCCACAGTGTTTAAGAACATTTCTGAGCAACGTTGTTCATTTCATGAGGCAGGTGAAGGTAATCTACGTAATGCATGTTATAATGCGGTAGTTTCGCTGTAAATGCAAACAGCTCGCAACATGCTTTCTAAATTTAGCCATGTTCACTGTTTACTTGTTAAGATGAACGGAACGGATGTTTTGTTCACAAAAGTCTTAATGAACTTTTACCACTCTTCTTTCGAACCGCTTTGAAGATGAGTTCATTGAAAAAACAAACGCTAAGAGAAGTTTGCTTTTGGTCCTGCAAGTCCATGCTACTCCGTAAGCAGGATATCGCTAACAAAACAAATATGTGCTTCTCTGAGTGTACACAAAGCTGTTGCTTCCACAGAATCGGAAATCGTAGCACAAATAAAACCGTTAATAATCCACGGAGTCAAACGAAGATTTAAACTGGCCGCATTGTCGCTTGCAACATATGCATTGATGTGATTGCGAAAACACTGTCTTATTCGACGGCGCTCCAGATTTTGTATACCCTTTTCGACCCGTCAGTGTAAGTCTCAGTGCAACCCGCTGAGATTGAAATGCGTTTGGGCGAAGTAATAAATTTTTCGTGGCTCCATTCATCTTGATCATTTGGGCGGAATTATTGGATTCGGGTCGTGCGATGAAAGCGCTGCCTCGTCAAGAAAGTCTTCGCTCTTTAATGAGCTTTATTCTCTGGTTTTCGCTGGGCTAGTTCTCTGGCAACAGAGCCGAGTCCGAGTTCGTTTCTCGACGTCTACCCTAATCCGGCATCATTTTAATAAGCACAAACGCTAATCAGCATTGTCGTCATAATACATGTAACACATGCGAAACAGTCATTCTAGGTCTAAGGTAACCGCTGACTTGCAAAGCACCTTGCGAAATGCTGCATCACAAACACGATTTACCTCGACGATTTTTCAAGCAGTGCAATTTTGCATTTTTAAATTTTCAAATCAGGCGAGGAACACCAAGAAGTCTCTTTCAAAAGTATGGAGCGTTTTTCTGCATCTTTTACCTTTGTGCACTGAACCGAAACTGTGGCAAAATATCGTTGCCCTACTTCGTCACCGTCAAAGGTTGTGGCTTGCAAGGTGACATCGTTTATTTTTCGCACAAGCCTGTCAAGTTCTATAAAACAGAGGTCACAAACGCTAAGGGTTCAACCTGTAGAAAGACTCGCATCCGCACCAGCTTTGCGGCGCGCAAGCCAACCGTGAAGACAAAACGTTCCCCTTTCGCCTTTTCCCATGGTCATTAAGAAAGATTTAGTCGAACGAAATCGATAAGTTTTCCAACAGACATGCTTCTACCTTCCTGTTGTAAGACTTGGGCTTACAACAAGCACTTGTATAGGACACTATTCTGCTTCGGAGACGCCAGGACTTCGGTAAACAAAACTTTAATCAGGCTCTACTGGCGGTAAAACATAAAAACATGTTAATAACTAGCCAACGTTTCGATAGTTCAACGTGTTTTTATGTTTTACCGCCAGTGTTGGCTGATCAAAGTTTTGTTTACTTGCATAGGACATTTATGATCATTAGTGTGCTCAGGCGAGACCTTATTATTGCTTTGCATCTGTCTATTTTTCTGATACGTACTTGAAACAATGAAATGTTAAATGAGAAAATTCCAAAGGTTTATATAGTCATATAGCTTACACATTGCCATCTGAATACGTCCTTAGAAAGACATTAGGTTAACCTAAGTATAAAACTGCAAATTTTAGCATTACTCATAAAGCAGCTTGCTGAAACAAAGAAAGCAGACACAGGCATCAAAAAACGTCTGGACTAGCTGCAGCGATAATAAGTAATATTTGACGTTTTTTTGACTAGGTTCTCCTTCAGCTGATGAATGGCAAAATTAGCTTTAAAACTCAGCATTACAAGTAACTTGCACAGTACATTTAACATTAACCTTTTTTCAAAACCCTTGACCGTTACCTTTCAGCGGTCTTCAAAAACTTCAGTTCGTTACGCTGTTTTATTTGCTTTATTTTATAAAAAGCTCTCTACATGTTACGACACGACTTAAAGGTCGAGGAAAAATACACAAATGATAAGACTGAATGAAAACTCAGTCAGTTTTGAAAATTGCTTACAACATAATTTATCTTTGCCAGTTAAGATGGTGGTTTGATCATCGTGTGCATAAAAGTCTTCGCGACATGCTTATCAACAGAAGGACTAAGGTCTAGGACGCCACTAAAAACACTTAAAAACGTTTAAAATGAATATAAACGTGTGGCATGGCTGCTAAGGCACTAGCAATCGTTCAGCACTTGGCTACAACGTGTTTTTATAAAAATCAGGCACCCAGCTCGGCAATTGGCAAAAAGCACGCTAGTGACAAAGAAGAATGCACATCGTGCACCGAACAATTAATGAAGCATGAAGGCACACTGGCAAACGAGCTCAAAGGAAACAAAAAAGCCAAAGCAACTAAATTCAATTCAACAAAGTGTAGGTGGGAATCAGGGACAAAAGTTGGTGACGAGTTGGACGTTCGGACGGTACCATACAAAATGGCGGCACAGCAGTGTGGCAAGAGGCCTGTGTAATACAATAACGAGTGAAACCTGTAGTTCAATAACTGTGCTCGGAAGCAGACTGGTGGGAGTGCGTGTTGTCTGCAACGGTGTAAAGAAAAGATGACCCGGAAGGTAATTGTGCGCTTGTATTTAAATTTCCAGAGTACTGATGAGAGGTAAAATTGCTGGGGTAGTAATTTTGCACAGAGCTGTAATAGTACTGAGGATTGCTTACAGACGGTAGTTGCTGTCGCGGGGCGAAAAAACCGGGATTCTGAAAAGGCGCTTGTGACACTGTTGCAGGATTTTGCCAAGGTTCTTGCATAACTGGTAGGAACGACCTTTGGTCGTGAATTTCTCCCATAACACCCTTGACATCATGCACGTGTGTGCTGTCAAAAGAGACATACTGGTCCTGTTCGGTGCTGATGGCAGCAGGCAAGCTTTCACTCGAGCTGGAAGATGAAATAGAGCACAGAGTTTCTGGTGTAAGGGTGGCCATATCCGTCATGGAAGGCGTGATGCAACGCTTTTTTTCAGGCGGTGCGCTAACAGTGACTTGTTGGAGATCGCTACGGGAGCCTGTATCCGATGCAGTTGCATTTGATGCGGGAGAACTGCTAGTGGAATGCCCATCCAAATCAAGCGTGCCCGAAACTTCGCCTTGAGCCTCGTGAAGTTTCATGTGCTTTCGTAAGGAGCTTGGATGAGTGTATGACTTATCGCATCCGGCGACCTGCAAAAGCAATATCGGGGTAATGATGTACATGACAGGGGTGGGCAAGCTTTTGTCGAAGAGACATTTGAAGAAAATGAAAAACACCAGCGAGCCGCAAAATGAATTTCTGGTGTCAATACAGTTCGGTAAAGAATGCACGTTCTACATGAAATGACCTACATCAAATCGCGTTGACTCCTTGGCAGCTAACCTTACGAATTCGTGTAAACACATAAATGAAACAAACTTTAAATATGAGGTGACAACTCGCAATCAATTTGCGATATTGCTACTCAGCTAGAAAAGCACACAAAACATGTCGGAGAGCCGCAGTTTGCCCAGCATTAGTATATGAGAAAACTATTTTGCACATAGGCAAGCAACTATGTAAAACCTGGCTTCCCAAGTCCTATCAGACAAACCTGAAGCTGCTTATTTTTCTTAGTAACTGCTTTCTTCTAAAATTTTTCCTCTACCGAAAATGAGGGAACAACGCCTGTTATGTCGAGTTTGGACATCACGTTTTCATGTAGCTGAGTTACACACTATTGTGTGATGTGGCGCTTTTTCTTGCATTAAATAATTTTAAGATCAAACACAAGTTACATCAAAAACATATCATCCATTGTTGATGCTACAATTAGTGCTTGTTTGAAATGCCCCTTATTCTTCCTTACAGCATACGCACTCACATGCATTTCATTTAGAGTTTGTGACCAACAGGTCTCATATACACAGTTGTCGGGGAATATAATCACTACCTTGCACAAGTATGGCTTGTCAGTGGTGTGCACATGTGTGTGCTTCTTTCGATCCGAGCTGTTTGCAAACCTGCGATTGCACCCTTGGTATTCGCAGCTGAACGGCTTCTCGCCTATAAGCAAAGAAAAAAAAATTATAAGCGCGCTCCCACCGACACCGATCTTGACGCAAACATCAACTAATTTTTCAAAAAGTCTGTAAACAAAGCGCATTAAATTTTGGATATAACCTGAAACGTTGCCCCAATGAAATTTGGAGTTTATAAAATTTCTCTTATTGCATCTTTGTTACTTGTCCGCAAGAGCATCACCGTGTTGTTTAGTTCACGGAGAAATCACTGTACCGGTATTTATTTTTTGGAACAGAGCTGCAAAGGTGCATCGGAGTCATGAGCAAGATCACCGTGGCTTATTTCAAGATTTCTACGGTTTCGACAAAGCCAAGTACGCACTATGAATGCTTTGCAATATGCTAAGATGCTGCTAAAAATGATATACCTGCAAAATAAACCAAACGATACTTGTCAAGGCTATAGAAAGGAGGGTGCTGATAAGCAACTCACAATCAGTGTTAGTAGTCGGCATTCACTGTTAACTGTTAAAGTCTTGCCTTATTGGATAGTTGTGCAAGCGAAACGTTGGTCCGTTATAGCGATTTTGATCTAACACCAGCTGAGTACTTCGAAAAGCATGATTTCCAACGGCGTATAATGCACAATACAACAAAATGGAGACCTCGCAACATTTTTCAATTAAAAGGGAAATACAAAATTGCAGTGTCTAAGGTGGAATTGCGTTGTCTAAACGTCGATTGGGAAGTTTTTCGTACCGTTATTCTTCAGTTGTTTTTTCCTACTGTATATGCAATTTTCACCTGCAGTGTCTAGTAGCGATGCATTTGTTTTGCTGACCTCTTTGGTTCGTTTCAAAATTTTAAACATTTGTTCATATCTGCATTATTGCGTAAAAAAATTCTAGTTTGCCCCACCGTTTCATTTGTCCCCACACTTTTGAAAAGCTTAAAGTACTGTAGCTAATGATTATTCAGTTTGTAAAATCGAAATAATAATTACGTTATTTTCAAAAGAAGTATGCTTAAGAGCGATGTACCTGCAACACTGCGAAAGGGTTGAAACACCATTATTACGCTGATGTTGTTCAAATGTTGACTTGTACCTGCCTGTGCGGTAGCTGTTTTATTCCCTTCAAAATTGCAATGTTTCAAAACGGCAGTTCCCTCTCTTTACTTGAACATAAATCATATCATCCATCCATCCTACACTCACCGCATAATGACCAGTAATAACTAAAAGCGTCTTAGGGTGTGGAGACAGTGATAAGAAGAATTTTGTCGAAAGTTGTGGGAAACAGTTTGTTCAAGCACTGATACATTGATTGGATAACATCTTATGAATTAAACCCAGTATTGTTTCCGAAATTTTTTCTTCAATATCAATCAAACAACTCCCCCAATTTGCTTCTTGATACCAACTTCTGATGCCGTGTTTATAGTGCAGTGGGGTACATTATGGGTTACGCTTTAATTTGGCAGTTTTCCAAAGATCTCAATATGAGAAGCATAAATGTAACACAGCCTAAAAAGCAAAAAAATGAATCAATTACTTGGTGAATAATAATTGCTGCTATTCTTGTACACGTACCTCTACAATCACCAATGTCTAATTCGTGCCAATGCCAACATACCTGTATGCGTACGTTTGTGAATCTTCAGGTTTTCACTTCTGGCAAACACTTTGCCACAGCCAGGATAACTGCAAAGAAATGGTTTTTCACCGGTATGCACGCGAATATGGTTTATTAACTTGTACTTGGCTTTGAATGGCTTATCTTTTCGAGGGCAATCCAGCCAATAGCATGTGTGATCAGTCTGCTCAGGACCTCCGACGTGATCTCTGCTGACGTGGGTCACGAGATCAAGCATATTGTGGAACATCAAGTTGCAAGGCTCGCCAGGCACGTGAAGATGAGCCACTTTATTGTCACACTGATAACTGCAGTTTTCATCATAGACGGCAACCATTGGTCTTGTCCACTTGCAAGTAAAGTCCTGCTGCAATTCTGGCTGAGACTGATGAAAAGAGCCGTAGGCAAAGAAGTTCTGTCCCGAATGAATCGTTGGCGGAAAGTTTACTGGTAAGCTGAAGTTGAGAGGCGCGCCTTGCCATGACAACGGTAAATCGCCATATTGATATTTATACGAGGAGCCGCACGCTGTAGACGTCGGGTACCAAGGGTTGCTCGACGACGGGTCGGCTGCTTGGCGGAAAAACGTTGATGGCGCAGTTGCTGGGAGATGGGAAATAGAATCGACGTTACCGCGAGAAAAAGATGTTAGTGTTGGATACCCTTGAGGAAGCAGCACTTCTTGGGACATGGAAGCCGGGTCTCGCATATCGTAGTGGTGGGTCCGGGTCAGAGATGGAGGACCCTCATAGTTTAAAGTACCGGAGAAAGCCATTACTGTCAGGATAAATACAAACTTAGCAAAGGTTCATGCAGTTTTTTGCGCTCTGTCAACCGGTTGGTACACAACTGCGCAAACAAACAAAACACTGTTACTCTTTAATCACAGTATTTTCCTGCTCGACACATCATAGGTTACTATTCACGAAGCAATACGGCTTCTTGAAGAACGAAGAAAAGCTGCCCAGAGCCAAATTTTTATTTTGAGTAATTTTCATCTTGCTTAGCAGTCTGTTGTACTGTCATTAAAAGGCAGTAGAGGATTAATTTATGTAATGTTTCGGATTAAACTGTGCTTCACCGTTTCTACGCTATTTGCAACAAGGTTTTACGCTTGTCCCAATTTAAAGAGACACAGAAGATTTTCATGAAAGAATATCTACTTATAAACAAACAATGATTACTGCGCCATCCCCCCCAGACGCTTCCATACCGAAGGTTGGGCTTGTTTTTATGTTGCCGAAGATAGTGTGTTTAACAAGAACGCATTCCAGCGATAAGCAAACACCAAGTAAGACTGATGCACCATAAGTTTAAAGAGCGTACGACTGTAATCAAGGTTTGTTTGGAGAATATTGCACAGTTCGCCTTTCGAGGTAACTTGAGTCACGAATTCAGCAATCAGTGCAAGTTTGATCAATGTTATTACAATTAAAAGCTCTAGGTTTTCTGCTTGCTGCAAGCTTTCCAGGAGTCATCTCACTGCGGCTCTGTTTCAATGAATTCGCGATGATTCGGACTTGTTACACGAAATCTTTTTCCTATTGATAATTTTGCTGATTGATGCGACTGCGTCGCCTAAGTGGAGACTAATTACCTTAAAACTGTTATTCATTACAAAGAAAAATTTGGTTGTAAGACAAAAATCCTAATAGTTTTCATCTGACCTTGACAGTAGTTAGGTATAATGTTGCACTCTGTGGCACTGAAAATTGTACCAAAATATGGCAGCAAGTTGCAAGCCGACTACAACCACGTTTTTAGCTATTCAGTAGCTCCTCTGGCATTGCTCACTCAATTATGAAATTCCATTTATTAATTATTTATATACAAAAACTTCCTGACAAAAGACATTAAATCATGTGAAGTGGTTTAATGTCACAGATTGTCTCATGATTGCTGCGCATCACAACAAATAATTTTTTGGCGAACGGGCAAAACACTGTGGTACAGTTGATCACCTCGTGATGTTGTTGCCTATACTATTCAGATATGAAAATATTGTTCAGAAGTTAAGACCGAAAATTGGTTAGTGTTTTGATTGTAAATTCGTAGCACTTCTTTAAAATACTGCTGTTACCGTAAGAAGCAACTCATTGCGCGTGATAAATTACTTTTAGTTTTTAGTGAAACGCTAAGCAAAATATTGAAGTGGCTAACAGGCAGTCTGAACGTTTCTCGACTTTGAAAGCTGCTCGTGAAGCGCTTGCTAAAATATTTATTTTTGTTGACAGCATATGCCGTTTGCAATTTTATTACTGTAATTTGCTTGCTCCCGATTGGCTTGAGGTCCGAGCTTGTTTGTCTTTTTGGCTTACATTCGAATTGTCGTTTGCCAGAAGGCAAGTAGATCTGAAAGTTACCGCGTTTAGGTCATGGCAGCAATTATGATCAACCAGATGTGCGAATTTATTGATCTAGGGCAAATAAAACGGTTCAGTAGATTGAGAAAATGGTTACATAAATGGGAAAGAGCTGATGCGATGCAACCAGTCACATCATAGACCACTACTGAAGCATATTAAAAAAACAACCGTATTGTTTGAGAAGGTATTCTTTTCTTTTTACACAGCACACAAATGGCAACATTCCAGCAGAAACCAACTTAAACTGCGAAGCCTTATTTTTCAAGGTTTAGTGATTTTTATTGTAAACTACTGAAAAGACAACGGCTTTCCCATCTATCAAGGACAAGAGGTGGCACTAGCACACCCTGGCATGTACAAGATTAGGCTTGCTAGCATGCAGCTCTTGAATAAAAGTAACATATAGCAACACTGTTGGTTTGAAAATTGCTTAAGAATTAACATGGTTGTGCTATGAAATAGGACTTGCAAACACCCATGTCAACGAGACCGAAATTTTTTGACAGAACAGTGGAAACTAGAGCAGTAGAATATTGAGTCTCAAAATAAAAAATTTCAGCTCAAAGTGGGTCTCGATCTCTAACGGAAAAGTGCTTTAGCTCAACATGAATGCTTGATGACCGTCATACTTCAGAAACATTTGGTCGCACAGTGCCATGAATGGTTTCAGGGACACTGCATTCTTGGTTTACAGTTGATTTCGTATTCACTTGCCCGTAACAAACGATTGAGAGCATGAGAGCAAGGAGCAAAGCAGTGAATGAAACGGTTAACTAGCATAATGCGTTTGCCAGCCGGGACGATTCCGATATAAAACAGTGTACATAGGTTTAAAATTGCCATTCCAGTTTGTCAATATTAGAAAAAAGTTCTGCTTAAATATGACGTAAGCATACGTGTTGCAACCTAAATTGAACGTGTAGCCAGAAAATACTGCTTCTGTGTTGAGATTGATTAGCAGCAAGGGTTTTGCTACTGTCGCCACCCGTTGGGCGTTGGTGGTTGTGATATGTGACGAAATCCAGTTTATGAGTCAATATGTGGTTTACTTTTGACTTTTGGTTAGGATTCACACAACTAAACTCTACGATACAAAAGCATCACTAGAAGCCGTGTGTCTCAAAAGACTTAAAAATTTTACATGTACGTTTAACGATAATTCATAATGTCTGCAAACAAAAAGTTGGGAAAAAAGTAAGGTGATCTTTCGAATTTGTATCTACTACTCTTCACCAAATTTAATAGCTGCAATCTAGCATCGGTAGCTCAAGATACCTTCAATTTAACGTGACATCATTGCATCCCTTGGTTATTCATTCCATTGATGTACTAAAGAATGGAAGGCCAACTGTACCAAACTAAAAATAGGGAACTCTGTGCTCTCCTGCGTTTTCCACGATTACTGCAGCATTTTGTAATGTTGGAAGTTTTAAACAATGTCGATTTATCTTGCAAGCACTACATTACGTGTACGGTCTCATGATAAGGTGTGCAATCAGCAAAACGCAGTCCGCGAAGATCAACTGGCACACACACAAACAACTCCAACAACAACATCATTCCTTCAGCTAAAATATCACATACGGCTCTTAAATGCAAATATTTAGATTGGACGAAACAATCCTTATTCTACGTTCGCACATTGCGAATTTTGATGCTTCTTTTCACGTGGTCCGGCTAGTCGCGAAAATTATGATGGTAGTGGAGCCTGGAAAACGTACGGTTTGAGTTTAATATACTAACAGGTTGATAAGTTATAGCGTCTCAAATTTTTATATTAATTGATTTGCGTGCTCTAAGCAGCAGTATACTTTTTCAAGATAATTCGGTGCTCCAACATGAAAGTGGCTAAACATGAACGAAATTTTCGATATTTCACCATGGCACCTACCTTCGCCAAGGTAACATGAAACTCTGAGCTTGTAAAAGGCGTGTACTTGAGTTACGGCACCGCTGAATCGGCGTGACTCTTGTTCGGCCTTTCGTTGACAAGTATAGTGCGAAATTAAGCGGCTATGAAACAAACTGCTAACTCTTCGGATACCCAATTCTCGGCAATACGCCACCTTTATTGGTTCAAAAAACACCTCACTACCTAAAAAAATTGCGGACACCAAGATGTTTTTTAAACCACGGTGGTGGAATCGAAATTTAACGATAATATTCTACCATCTCAACACGTCTTGGCTTAGGTAAAGATATCAGGTTTTCATTTACCTGATTCATTTTACATGCACTGTGGAAACACAATACGATTCGGTGCTGCTGCTTCCACGAATCTGCAAATCAGGGTTACAGTGGGTTTAGGAGTTTCACTGATTGACCGAAAGTGCACAGCTATTGTCACATCCAAACGAAGTATAACGAAGTTACTACCAGCAGATCTACAGTTACCCAATATGGTCATACTGCCGGCATCTTATTCGCAGTAGAATTCGTGTTTTTTTAATAAAAAGTACGGTAATAGCAGCCAAGAATTGCTATACCCCACCAATACGCTGAAAACTGCCTACTAACATATCTCGATCACTTATCACCTCATTACCGTATCTGAAACTTCTTGATTTAGACTACAGTTGAAATATCATACTTGGAATAACCAATGATCAACGTAAAAGCACACCCACTTGGCCTGAAGGTCAGCACTCGGCAAAACTCAATTCCTCGGACTGTCCTCTTTCTGTGTGTTCACGGCACCAGCGGGAACCTTATCAACAGCCGCGAGTCGAATACACGCTTTTTTCCTGCTGCCGCACCGCGCTGCTTTGAGACGTTGGTTCTTCGGTTTGCTTCCAGCTTGCAGACTGATTCACTGCTGAAATCTTTTCACGGTTTGTAGTACTGAATTGACAGAAACAAAATAAAGCCACTCCGGCATAGTTTGCTTCAATTTGTTTTCAGTGACCTTGTTAAATTTAAAAATACCTCAAAAACCTTTAGCGTTATGCTGATAAAGTAAAGCGCTTCAATTGTTGCACACAATTGCTGCCATGAGTAAAATACTCCAGTACTTTCGAACAAAATCATATTTGTTTTGCTGATTTTAACCAGCATTGACTGCTTCAGAAACTCTAGCCAAGTGAGGTGAATTCTTACGCAGTTACTCTGACAGGAAAATTACATAATTTTCTGTAAAAAACAAAAAATCTGAGAAAGTGTTCGTTTAACTGCATCATTTGGGAAAGAAGAATTAGTTAAATTGGCCCCTGTAGTGTGGCTTCTTTCACTCAGCACCCACGGAGAAGCTTCATTTTGTGAAAGTAGATCACTACCAGCTGTTCACTTTTGTGTTTGAATAAATCCCCATGCGTGTATTTCGTGGTAATCTTTCGAAAATACAATAAACCTTGTTGTTTCCCTAAATTTATTCGTGCCATGCTAGTCGAAGCAGCAAGTCTTCATCGGCTATTCTACAGAAAATGCGCAAAATGCCGAAATGAACTTGATTCTCAGAGATATATCAGCATTTGTGTTTGCGATACTGCAGCGGTTTTGTGCAAGACAGCTGCGTGAGACAAGTTTTTCCGATCTATCGTTTTAACTTTTTTCCATGATTTGTCTACAAAAATCAACCGAAACTTAAATCAAGTATTTTTTTCATTGCAATTGGAATGCCATACCTTTGTACAAGGCCTGTTCAGAAAAGCCATTTAAGGAGTTTTAAAGCTAGGAAGACTGCTTTGCACAAACTGTTCAGTACTGGGATCAGAAAACAAATGTCGCAATGAATTAGTTATGAAACAACTTCTTGACGTCTCTGCATCATTTCGTGTTACTCATCTTCATTATTTCAAAATTTAGTTGTCAATGCTTCTCTATGAGGAAAAAACGGTTGTCAGATTTTCTTACAAAAATTTTGATTTTCAAAAATAGTTGAGCTCTACGTAATTCTGGAATGTACTTTTCAAGTAACTTTGTTAGAATCTAACGGCCTTGATTCACGTACAAATCTGAAAGCTGACTTACGTCTAAGTATACTTAATGTTCAAAGCAGTGGTTCTCAAAGTGTTTTTCATATTCCCCCTTACAAACCCAAACATAGTCAATTTCTCCCCAAAAAATCACAAAAAAGAAAATTACAAACATTTCACCTTATCTACTGTGAAGAAACAATAGAAGATTATAAACCAAGGACACTCTTTTACGATGTCAGTCACTGCAGTTAGCAGCTTGTCCTAGCCTACTGTAGACCAGCGCTCTTCAACCGGTGTGCATGGTGCACCCTAGGGTGCACCACAATATGCGTGTGGTGTGCACCACTAAGAAATGGTTCACAAAGGTGCATCACAAACTTGTCACACTAAACAAATAATTTTTACAAAAACTTTGTGTTAGCAAAAATGAACCATTAACCAACCAATGACTTTCAGGATTCAAACTAGACTTTGCACATTCTAAAGTGTGGTGCATACGCATCGCACCATATCAAGCTCATTGTAATTAGATGATTATTTGTGATTCATAAGCAACAAGCAATGAGCCATTATCAATTGAATTATGTAGCTGAGTTACTGAATTAAGGGATTTGCTTATTTAGACCCGGGTTCTTACAGGCATGGGCGCAATTAGGTGGGGGACACGAGGAAGTGTCAGTAAATAGGGTGCATCAGTTTAAGTGTTTAAGTAAATAGGGTGCGTGAATTTGTTAAAATATCTTTAAGCGTGCACCGTAACAAAAAAGGTTGAAGAGCACTGCTGTAGACATTCCCATCCAAACCAATCTCGTTGTGCAGTTTTTATGTGTTGAATAAACAAATAATATAGACTTAAGGTTTTTTCATGCACAGCTTTTCCTCCCCAATTCCTTCCTGAAAGAAATTTCCTCCTAGGAATAAAAAAAATTAATGTTGGATCTCAATGAGGGCTGCTTGTACTGTTGTGTTAGCCTTGTCACCTACTATAACTGAACGTACAGTCTTACTTCCACTTCGGTTTGAATGGCAGCTAAATCCACATTCGAACGGCTTTTGGTTTAGACATGTTAAAAAACTGAAAACAACGACCTGTATTTTATTTTAATGTAAGCGAAACGTCATTACACACTGGAAGCTTTTTCACGTTTGCCACGAAAAAAAGGTTGCACAAAATTGTTTGTTAGAATGCTCAAACAATTTTTTCATCTTCAGCTGATGCACAGAAATTAACAATTCCTAAAAAAACGAAATGCTTAAAACCAGCAAGATTCTTTAAACTTTTTCCCAGTTTTGACGAAGGGAAAAATCTGTTTGTGAACACCAAAAGACTTTTGCACGAAACTTGGATTTCCTCTGATTTGAAGGCTAATTCACCAAATTTTTCCGAATATTACTTTTACGTAATAGTGTTCCCCTCAGATAGATTTTCGCTCTTGTTGTATGCGTGCCGTCCAAGTGTTAGTAAAATAGATAATCCCACATTACAGTTGACTGGAGTTATTTTAAACAATGTGCAGTATAAGCATTCAGGTTGGGTGTCATCAAAACAGGCCAAGTGCTTTCTATAAAAGACCACTCGACTACAAAAACGAAAAAACGCCCCTCAATCATTGGTAAAAACTTGAACAAAATGGCGTTTTTAAGCCACTTATAGGCCCTACTGCTGACGCTATGACTGGTTTGTGAGAGAAGAGTATGGTCTTATTGAAAATTAAGTTGAGATTTAAAATAAATCTTGGTTGTATTAGCGTGCCTAGGAGTACAAAACTTTTCCTTTACGTCCATATTTTACCGCTTAGCTGGAAGCTCCACTTTACACAACTAACTTTTGTGATAAACTTTTAGACTATTTATCTAACTGTGCAATATTCAGCAAACTTTGATAAAAGGCTATTGACGCTGTCAGCAACTGACTTTACTCGGATCTTGTTGACAAAACCCTTCACTTTGTGTTCAAACATAGACAAATATTTTGACCGAGCGAGAACTGTCTCGCCTTGTTGTTGAGAATTCAAACGAATCCTTGTTTGACAAGTATCCAAAGTTATCAGCTAAGACAATGGAAACTCGTCAGTGATTTCCAAAGTGATTCTGAATATTGCACTATATAAAATTGAAAAACGTTTCTAAATTTATTAAAAAGAATTTACGTTATCACAATCATTCTCAGTTTGTTTGGCAGATTCACCGTATTAAAAATCTGTCGCGGTTTAACGGTGTATTTATGGAGTGAACTTGTGACGTTTGGCGAAGTCGATTATTCGGAAAGATATGAAGGCATCATGGTAATTAGTTGCAAACGACCTATAAATCCGATTCTCGCGTTCGCTCCAAAGCAGTGTCGAGGGGAATTGACAAGTAAGGCTGAAAGTCAATTGGATTTCAGTTTTATGGCAATGCGAAGAAGACGTGGTGCGGAGCGTTGTCCTCTAAACTCCAGATGGGCCACAAATATGGAGGCCTCTACGAGGAAACTGTCTCGTTTGCTTCATCCAGAAGCCAACCCTATTCTTACTAATCGAAGTTCTTGAAAACTACAGTTATCAAGATGCGCGAATTTCTAGAATTGAAAGGAAGCACCACTGCAGTTCATTTATGAACCAAATATTTTCCTCGCAAATTAACGAGAAACCTGTATTTAAGTGATTTTTTTCAATCTTTTTGTATTCTTGCATTCGAAACGATGCAAAACACTTTTTGTGTAAAATTCGAAACGATGCGAAACACTTTTTGTGCAAAGAGATGAAACATTCTGCAACCGGACTGCAAGTAAGCTATGCAATTAAAGGGTTGATAAAATGCTGATCGCTTTGATTGCTCTATTTCTCGCTACTTTTTAGGAGGCGAAATTTTCTTAGAACCATTTTAAAGTTTCATCAACAGCATCTCATAAAGTTATCATCTTTTCAACAGGAAAAGAAGACAAACGTTTGTGACAGTAGCTGTTACTTCACAAGTTTTTCGCATTTAGTGTCCAGAAACGCAAACAACCCACATATTTCCCATCGCTGCTATAAAACTAGAGTTTTTAAGATTATGTTGTGGGTATTCGACAAATACAACCCTTGCGTTTTAATGTCTTTTATTGAAACGAACCATGAACGTAAAGTTATAAAACAACTTTTCAACAGATATTAAGTGCAGAAGTGACAACAAAGCGTTTGTGATAGTAAGTTTTTATATGTTCTAAATCCTTAATTTTCTGTTCTGTAATTTTGAAATGCAGCTCCATCTGAGAAACCGGGATGTTTTCAACAACCACTTTTTCAAAGAATTGCTTTCGACAAAACGCAATCAAACTTGCAATCGAGTTAGTAAATCAAATTCAGCAGCAACTGCTATAAGTTACCGCATTCAGGATATTACGGAAAACGTGCAATGGTAAAGCCTAATAATATTTGTAGCAGCAATAAAGGTTCTTTGCATTTAAATAAAAACTACACCAGTCTTAAAAATAAACATTTTTTGGAGGAACAAGTCTTCATTAAAGTGGAAGTAAACTGAAAGTTGCTGAAGAAGTTTATTTTGAACGAAAAGAAAGCGTGGTTCTGTTGAAATTTTGCGACACCGGAAACACCGCTTCTCATAAACAAAATATTTTGTAGGAAACCTTTTCGGCGCAAAGCAATCATCAATCAGTTGAAGCATGACATAAATAGGACTCCTTGAAAAGATACCCAAGACCTTCTTTCTCGTCTTCGACGTAGGTCCTGCGAAGCCCCTGTGAGCGCTGAGTCACCGTAGCCACGTGTGAGAGTGTCATCGCCGTTGGGAATATCTTTTCATCTTTACTCGATTAATCCTAATAAAACCGATACATCGCGCATACCTAACAGGCAAGAGGCACAGCTGGTCGCAAAATACAACAAAAGTTGATTGATTAGCGAAATAGCAAAAAGAGAAATTTTCTGCGACGCGAAAAGGGTGCAAAATGCGACAACCGGACACCCTAGCCAGGATTGGAGAGTTTGGTGTCCTTTTGTCATTGCGTTTTCCATTCCAACAAGACCAACAGGTGGCTTAACCCTCTGTGTTCGTCTTCCTTGAACAAAAAATGCAGCCTGAATTTACGTCAGGTCATTGTGACGCAACTAACAGGACAGCAATGACTAAGGTAGTTAGGCCAGTGTGTCATTTGTTCTGCGTCCCTTGCAGGTGTGGAGAAGCTGGACTGCGCGTGCAGAGAAGACACCGTCTGAAAATCTGTCTCGTTGCACTAATTCGATTATAAATGGTTGCTGAAAAATCACCTCCGTGAAATACAATTATTTTAATCCTTATACTAAAGTCATGGGGATTTTACGAACTCCATTTAATATTCCATGGCAAGCGTAGTATCGGGAATTTTTCAAAGTCAGCCCTTGCCGGCCATCACTCATTCCGGAAACCTGTGCCATCTGAAAACAATACACTAAGCTCGTAACTCTGCTTTGCCCGTAGCGCATCATACCTTTTTGTCTATAGTTTTATAAGTAGTGCTTTTTCTTATTACAGCCATGCAATATAACGTCGGCTTGAAGTAATTTTTTATCTAGAACATTGCTTTAAATTATCTAAAATGGGTTGAAGGCATGTACAAATGGACGGTTAATTTCACCAGCTGTTGGTAGATTTTAACAGCCGACAAATTCATATGCAAAAACAGTCATCAGGATTTAGGTTGTGATTATTCACACTCGTTTTGACATCATTTTCATGGCAAATTTTCACAACATATTCCGAATTTGCTCATTTGCCATTTGATAAGAACAAAGACGATCATCATTAGTTAATCCGGGTGATGTCATTAGTTGATCCCAGTCACAACTGAGACCCAGCGTTGTGTGTTGTTTTCCTTCAACGATGTTTTGCTGGTGTTTGAAAATACCTTTAAAGAAAAAATTTTACGTGGTTTTAAATTTTTGCTGTTGATGCGGCTCATTTCGCAGGTGAAATTCGAATCAATGTTGCCCCAGAACCGTCTCCACAAAGTCTTCAATAGGGGGGCTTTACGTTTGTGCGGGGGCGCTTTACGTTCGTGCAGGGGGGGATTGACATACAAATTTGACAAAAATTCCACTAACTTACCGTGTTTCATATTTCGATTTTGGGGGCTTGGGAGCTTTATTTGGGGGGCTAAGCCCCCAAAAGCCCCCCCGTGGCGACGGGACTGTGTCGCCCTGTTTCGTCTTTATCAACAGTTTTTGTAACTAAAAACAAGCACAGCAACAGTAGCGTAGCCAGTCCCAAATTATTTTGGGGCCAAAAAATTTGGGGGTCAAACTTTTTGATTTTAGGCTAGGAACAGTATTTTGTATGGGATACGGCTTCTCAAAGCACAAAATGTCTAGATATTCTAAAAATTTGGGAGGGCATGGCCTCTTGCCCCTCTGGCTACGCCTATGCACAGCAAATATTTTATGTTTTGTCCAAGTGCACGTGGGTTGCAAAGTATACTAGATGTTTCATCAACACTAAAAAAGCCTTCAAAAAACTATACATGTTCTATTTCGAGACGTTTCGGATTATTCTTAATCCATCTTCAGTCAAAAAATAAAGCAACACTTGGCAATGTCAGCAATTCAAAACCATAAGGCTTTGTGACGCAAGAAGAGACAATGCTGTGACGCAAAAGACGTCAAAAGCAAACCCAAGACAGCCAGCCACGTCAAAATTGCTGAAAGCAAATGCAGGGCCAAAAGTTATGCAGAGAATATTAAAACAAAATCTACATAAGGCCATAATTTACGACAACAAGCCGAGGCCAGCAGCGAATTTTGAATTGCTGACATTGCCAAGTGTTGCTTTATTTTTTGACTGAAGATAGATTAAGAATAATCCGAAACGTCTCGAAATAAAACATGTATAGTTTTTTGAAGGCTTTTTTAGTGTTGATGAAACTGTTAAGTCTATCCCAGTTTTATGCTCCAAAGTATACTAGATGTGTATCAGGCTTATGCAGAATCGCATGGAATTATTTTCAACTGCAGCAAAACTGTTTGTATGACTTTTAAGACTAAGAGCGCAAAAAGCACAGTCATCCCGTTACTGACACTGGGTGGTCAAAATGTAAAATCTGTTAACCACTAAAAATTTTTGGGTTGGTACTGGGTACTTAGCTCTCAGATGACAAAGACGTTCAGAAAATACTGCGATATCAATATTGTGCAGCAAACAAACTGCGAGCTTCTTTTTCCTGATGTTCAAATGCACTTAAAAATGTACTTTTTCGTTCCTTCTGTACGTCCACGTATGCATCACAATTATGGTGTAACTTCAGGAAGTCATGCATGCAAAGATTGCGTGTGGCCTATAATTTTGGGTGTGGGGCTCTATACAACCTACCCTGGAGAGCGAGTGTTAGTAGTCTTCAGGTTCAATGCAACGTTCCTCCCTTTGAGGCCTTCTTGCGAAAAAAGGTGTGCCTGTTTCTGAAAGATGCAGAAAGTCTAACAACGTATGGTTGCGCGCTTTGATGCAGTTAGATTGTTTATATTCTTCCTTATTCTTTGAAAACAACAACCGCATTTTACTTTATGAATGAGTGCTCGGACGTTACAGTGTTTGTTTTTTGAGGGCGTGTCATGCCATAACACATTCGTCCTTCACCTGACCTTGACCGGTGTTGGACTCAGCGTCCTACTCTGGAAGTAGTGTTGTAACAAGTGCTACGGGTTAGCAAACAAATAGTGTTAAGAAAGTGTCTGTAACCCTGTGGTTCTACCTCCAACGCCGTTCTAAAACGTTCGGTTGTGTCTGTTTTTATCAACCTGCGTTGTGCAGACAGTGCGTGCTTGTACTAGGAACCTCGTGTCTGATTGCAAAATCAAATTAAATTAAATTGAATTTAGTTTCATGCAACCGAAAGATTACTAGAGCGATTTATATTCGGTTGCAAGCTTTGTCTTCCAGGAACTGCGTAAGGCAAGTGGGCAGGCTATCTGTAAAAGCATGTAGACTACATTTCAAAGCAAAGTCATTGTCGAAAGAAATCGGCAAAATTATAGCACCAATCGGACATTGAAACCAAGTCTCTTCAACAATTTTTTCGTTCTAGCAGCCAAGGAGCTTTAATAAATGCGATCGTCCTAACATGATATATGCTTGTGTTCTCTGGTTCCGTGGTAAATAATAGTAACAATGTGTGAGCATTTGTGTATCTGCAGGCCTTACCACGAGGCCACGCAAACAAATTCTGAGACGCCGGCTGAAATTTTAAAATACCCCCAACAAATGCTACACAAATTAAACACACACAAATGTTTTGGCACATTTCGATAGACTATTTCATTTGGCACTTTATGCCACTTGCCAACTTTCGGAGATCTTTTGTAACTTCATTTTATCATAAAATGTTACAATAATCACTTCTGAACAAAACTTGAGACTAAGAGTACGTAAAAATGGTAATTACACTTGCGCTGGCGTACGCAGGAAATTTTCATTGGGGGATTTCATTAAGTGGCATATTGTGGTCATTTGTATTTGGTGTGTGGTGTTTGTGACGTCACATTTTGACGTCATATTCATGTTTCCAAACCAACGTTTTGGCGAAGTTTGCTGACATAATATGCATATTTTTCAACACGCACTTCCCTTATTTTGTGTCAGTGTACTGAATATAAACTGTATCAGCGGAGCCAAGTTAGGATTTCGGAGGAAAATACAATCAACGCTACCACACAGCAGTTCATAACTGCAAAAATATCAGGCGGCGCGTTAAAACAGAGGGGTAAAACACACTCATCACTGCCTCAGAGCAATTCACAACTGCAGAATCAGGCTGCGATGATGTCTCGTCGAATGCGAGCAGTCGAGCATAGAAAGTGTGCGGCTGGACTGGCTGGCGCACACCATGGTTTGCAAGATCGAATCTTGCTAAACTACATAAGAATTGAGAATGCGCATAAAAGACACAAGAAAACATTCGTTTTATTGTTATGTTTAGAAGCCCAGCAAGTTTTAGTTTTCCTTTTTCCTTGCGGAGACATTATCAAATGCCTGAATGTTTCTATGTTAAAAACAGCTGTTTTTAAGCTCGTGCAACAGTTATATCATGCTACAGAAAATAGTATGTAGCCAATACGGTCAACTCTTGCGCTGATCAGCCTTAGCAGACAAAATAAAGACAATTGTTTCGGATAAAGTGAACTATCACGGAACACAATCTTAAACATGCGTAGTGGATGGAGGGTCTGCAAAAAGTGGTGAGATCGTGTCTGGACGCAGACGATAACCCAGATTCCCACCAAAACCTAATTAATACTTTTCGGTCCATTTACAATGTTCCTTGAAATTTGCATGCAAGTCTATTCTGTGGTATTTGCATTCTGTGGACAAACTAACAAACAAAAAGTATGCGAAAACAATTAATCTCCTTTGCGCAGGTAATAAAGTTTTTGTGAAATATCAAGCTTTAGTGGGGGTTTTTAACCCCAACCCCCTTGCGTACGCCCTTGTACTAATTAACTTTGCAAAACATGGTATGTTTCCTGAGTCAAACCTCCAAGCAAAACGAGCAGATGATAGGTACACTTTTAAGTTGACATTCGATATGTAAATTTCATTTGTGAAAGCAGAATCCAATAAGCTAGAAGTTCCATCTAACCAAATGTAAACTACTCCAAGGCAAATTAATTTAACTTGAAAAATGGAGCTTGCAACAACCCACAGCATTTAGAAGTCTAGAACTATGCAACTATGTTAAGTGAAGGAATTAGGGTTTACAAAAAGAATCGATTATAAGCTTACACTTGATACCTCTTAAAATAAGCCCATTATTCCTACAAAGCCAGATTTCCTTGCAACTGTAACCAGGGGATGTAGAAGGCCCCCAACCTCCCCACATTGTTCTGGAAATTATAGTTTGTGACATGAAAGAAAGATAGCCTGTGTAGTTCATAGTTAAGTTCAGCAAGTCCAGTGCAGTCACTAGTTGGCGGGAGGACGCAATCGTTTTCAGACTTAGCAAACAAAAAATGCGACTTTGTGTTGAGACGAAAATACATGTACACGTCTTGAATGTGGGTGTATGGGGGAACCTCTGCGAGAGAGGATGATCACTTTGAAAAAATTCCAAAGCGAGTCTGGGTAAGAATTAGGGCCACTACCCAGCCATCAGCAGACCTCACTTTACACCCCCTACAAGGTTCCAACACTTTACACCCCCTACAAAGTTAAGGCGGGGCCAATACGTTTGGACCAAAATTCAGCTGCACGTATACTGCCAGAGATGAGATGAGATATATTTCCCACCTGCCTATCGGTTCCCCATACCTACACTAATTGTCTTGAAAAGAGACTATGTCATCAATAGCTAGACCCCTGTCAGGCCTGAGAATACGTATGACTTTAAGCAGGTTTTTTTAAGGAAACTGTTAGAAACCCGGTATGTACCTGTAGGGACCCGATTTGTCTGATTGTAGGGGCTCGATTTTCTATGATTCTTGGGACCCGATGATAATTTTCTCTGATCCTAGAGATCCGATTTTCGGTTCTAGGGACCCGATTCATGTCCCTAAAACACCTTAAAAAACCTGGCTTAGGTGTGCACGGTCGTTGCTTGTGGTTCGATTGATTGTTGCAGTTGCCCGGAGCCGTCTTGCTTATCGATAGAGCGCCTTTCGTTTATTGAGGCGTGAGTAATTACTGCGCTCTGACCGAAGTGTTCTTGCTGCCTCGTATTCAGTTATGTTCCTTGCGTCGTTTGAACTGACTGCTTCTGCCGTACGACCATCTTTATGACTATTTTCTTGTTTCTAGTATGTTGAAACTCAGTTCTTTAAAGCCTAGTAAATATACTCATTTGATATTTGCATCGATAGGCCGTTTCGTCACAATTTAAAGAACTGCTTTCTTAGCGGAATGGAGAGGCAGCTTTTCGACCCAAGGAATTGTCAGTGGAGCCTGAAGCTCCTGATGCTGCTCGGGTTTTTGCGTTCTGGCTCCGCACTGTCGAAGACTTCCTGTCTAGTCTCCGTGAATTTCGCGCTGAGGAAGATCCCTAGGTGAACGCTCAACGAATCATCGAGAGTTGTTTTCCCCTACTATTTTCCCCTATGTGGAAGATGCGGCTAGTTATGACGAGATAGTTGATATCCTTAAAAGACTCTATCTTAAGAAGAAGAATAACTAACGTGTATGCCAGACATTTGCCTGTCAGTAAACACCGGGGCGAGTCTATCTCTGAATACCTACAGGCGTTAAAAATCCTCGCGAAAGAATGTTCGTTCACTGAAGTGTCTGCAAACGCTCACAGAAGAATTGACTCGCGATTCCTTCATAAACGGACTGGCATCTTCGTCTATACGACAACGCTTATTAGAAAAAGACGATCTTACCCTTGTGCAAGCGTATGAACTCGCTGACAGTTAGGATCATGCCCAACGCCAAGCTATCTCGATCAGCCGAACGGCTGCGCTGTCCGCGACCACGGCAGATGTTGCTCACGAATCAGCCGAGGAAGATGCCTTGTCAAGCAACTTTACTGCGGCAGCCAATATAAGAAATCGCTCTTCGTGTCTTTATTGCGGCGGAAAACCTCGTAGCCGTCGTTCTCAGTGCCCTGCCCGTAATTCGAACAGTTATACCTGTGGCAAACGAGGCCATTATTCACGCGTTTGCAGGTCAGTTACTCCACGCGAATCAGCAGATGGCCCCAACCGGTCCAAAATGGCTGCAACTACCGGGTTTCGATCCCTGCTGGCTAGTGCTCCGTCAGGTCTGGAATCGGCCGCAACTGCAAAATCAGACTACATTGATGTCTCGTCGAATACGAGCATAGGTGCGCCCCTGGACTGGCTTGCGCACACTCCGGTTTGCAAGCTCGAATTTTGCTAAACTACACAAGAATTGAGAATGCGTATAAAGTACTCAAGAAAACTTTCGTTTTTTTGCTATGTATATAGAAGTCCAGCAAACTCCTACAGTAGTTTTCCTATTTCCCTGTTGAGACATTATCAAATGCCTGAATGTTAACAACTGCTGTTTCTAAGCTTGTGCAACAGTTCTATCATGCTACAGAAACTGGTATTGTAGCCAACGCGGTCAGCGCATGCGCTGATCAGCAATAGCCGACAAAATAAAAACAACTGTTTTGGATAAAGTGACCTATCGCGAAACAATCTTAAAATATGCGCAGCGGACGAAAGGTCTGCAAAAACTAGTGAGATGGTTCCTGGATGCAGACCATAACCCAGATTTCCACCAAAACCTAATTATTACTTTTTGGCCCATTCACAATTTTCCTTGAAAGTTGCATGCAAAATCATTCCGTGGTATTTGCATTAAGTCGACAAATTGACAAGCGAAAGTATGCGAAAACAATTAATCTCCTTTGCGCATGTAATAAAATGTTTGTAACTTATCAAGCTCGACGGGGGGTTAACCCCCTTGGGTTTACTCATAGTTTCTTTCGAAAAAGTTGTGTCTATATCTAATACTTATATTATAAAAAGGCGCACATTTTAGGTTTGCCATGGGCGCCATTCTGCTTAGATAAGCCACTGAATACTCGTCACTACTATGACTAGCAGACATCGTGAACATATAGCTTGTTTCTTAAGATAAGGTATATTGTGGCAAAGCCATTATAAAATTGCCGCTAAGGATTTTTTCCAGAGGGGGGCTAGTAGTGGTGAAATTTGCTAAAACTTTCATAGGTAGCCTAAACGTCAAATTTCAAAATCCAGGGTGGACCAAAATCCCCCGTGTCCCCCTTCCTACGCACATGACCGCTACACGAGAGGCACTGTGGTAACAACGTGCCCTAGCTAAAGTGTGTAGAATTGCAAAATGTCTTGCAATTTTCCATCAGGCACTTCACAAGGTTCCAGCTTGCATATGATGAAACCAACTTTAATTACCCCAGACAACCCATTAATACCTTGACAATACTAGCTTAAGACGCTATGAATTCAACAGGGCTAAACATAAAAATTCCATCAATAAACCACTGCCAGATGTTTGCGGAGTTTCACAAAAATATACGCCATAATCACAGATCACAGCCAGGGGTGTAGTGTGTGGGAACGCGTTCCCACACCTTTTGGCACTAGTAACGTTACTTGAAGATTTAGATTTTTCATTTCAGTTTCTACGTGTAGCGCCTGGAGCAGCATAAATGAATAAATTGCAAGTTATCTCGTGTATAGCACCGCAGCATGGTGGTGTAATTACTGTTTGTGACAACAATGGTTTTGCCTACTCCCCGCTTCGTCTCATTTTGTGCATTTCTCGTAACTCTGTTATCTTTGTTCCCGAGGAGTAATTAGTCTTCAAGTTTTCCAGCCGTTGCGGAGAAGTTTACAGCTTGCCTGAATGGATTGCGAGAAATAACTTGGCGTGTGAGGGCAACTGAGCGATATTTGGTGTTGGAATTCGGCTTTAACCGAAATCAGGGGTGTAGTGGGGTGAGAATGGCGTTCCCACCCCTCTTCTTAGCAATACATCCCTGAGGACAACCATTCGTCTCAACCGACATTGCCGTGCACTGTTTTCACCACGCGGGGGTACTGTTGCAGGTTTAGGGGATGCGAGGTTCCCTGCGCGGAGAGGTGGAACACTCACCCCGTGAAAAGCGATTCGCAGGCGTCGATGAAAATTTCTACATCTGTATTTTGCAGAATGTGTAACATCCGATGGATAGAAACTATACAACTGAACGAACGAACGCGAGAAAAAAACCGTGTTGAAAAATCAATTTACTGCAACGCAGATGCTTCACTGTAGAAGACGCATGACCGGCGAATCAGAACAAGGTGGTAATGGCGGAAAACAGTACGTCCGAAGCTTAAGTCATTGCAGTCCAAAACGGAAACAGAACATTATTTAACATCTTGCATTGTGAACGAATAAACAAACGCTCTACAGGAAATTTCAGTTCTTCGCGGGATGCCGTCAATGTAAAATCTTTTCAGAAACTCTTAATCAAAGCGAATTTTCAAAACTGTTTCTTCTGGAAGTTGACGCATCCGAAATTCAGCCATCTTCGTACATGCCCCTACTACGTGTTCCAAGGCGTCGTCACTCGAGCAGTTTTTCGATCACCTGCCTTCCGTGAATCACATCTTAACCAAACAAGGAACCCCTGTCACTGTTACCTGCAGGCTCAATCACGTATAAGCCAACAAACCAGCATTAATTTGTGAATGCGTGGTGCATCTGTTGCGACTGCATGCGAGCGAAAGAATAATTTTACAGCTGCATCAAAACCGTCAACGCTTTTGCATTCGCTTTTCACCGCCACATGCTGGTCGAATAGACGCCCGTAAGCGGGGTGGGGTGGGGGGCAGTTGAAACGCAGCTGTCCAAGAAGCGCTGCTGAGAAAGTAAGAACAGGACAAGTACTCGAAAGCAAATACATCTTTTCAAAAATAGAAAGTTGTGCTGATCGTGACGTCGCAGGGCAACGCAACCGCCTTGTCCCCGAATGACGTTGATGCAAAGTCGGCGCCGCAAATTGCCGGTTATTTTGCCAGAACCACTCGACCGTGTCGCACGCACGAGCGAGTAGGAAAGCGAGAAACATGGAGCTGATCAGCTGTCCACTTTCAACTTTTTGGCGGTGGAAAACCTGCAAAATCGCACAATGCAGTGAAACAAAAACCGAAAATTCTACTTCGAAAATTCACAGCTTCAATACGCGAAACTGGCACGGTTAGAAAATGTCACGAAATGAAAAAGTTTTAATCTTGCAGTTAATTTAGCCATGTTCGTTGTGTGACACCAAATGTTACGTTGGTTTGTCCACTGTTTTGATATTCGCAAATGCATTGCTGCTTTAGTTTTAACATCTCAAGGAGGGCAACAGAACGATTGCGCGCGCTAACTATTTATGACGTGATTCAAGTGACGTCAGGGAGAATACTAAATGCAAAAGTTGTGGTTTCATCATGAAGCTAGAACTTCCGCAACGACAAATTTAAAATGTATCACTGAATCTTTTGCAAATTTTTCAATCAGTACGTGACGCTAAGTAAGAATGTTTTATTACAATATTCGCAAAACCAATCAGGCCGATTACACACTTGGACTGAGTTCTCATGTGTGCGACAAGTGATCGCGCTGAAGATAATAGCGCATGAAAGAATGCAGCAGTCCCAACAACAATACTACGTTACTAACAACATTCTCAAGCATCGTGCGCATTTCACGCTAACTTCGGCTTAAAAGCAGTGTTTCCCAACGTCATTTCTTACATGACTCTTGACGCTTTTCTAATAAAAATGGCGTTACCCACATCTAGTCAGCATTGGTCAGGTTGGCAAAATGACAGATTAAGTTGGTAACGCTGCACGACGGGACAAAGTTCCTGTTATACGTTGACGCCGAAAGATACTTGGTAATTGTTTCTGATGGTACCGTGCATTAGTTGAACTTACTTTGTTTTAGAGACACAACTGGTGTCGACTACCAGCTGTACTGCGAAGTGATGGTCGACAGAAACTTAACCACACTTCCACTGAAACGCACGTATATCGCGTGTTTAGCTTATAGCTCAAAAGCAAGAACTCATACATAACAGGTCGCACAGCGCAGCGAGGTAGTGGCCACTAGCATGCAAGCAAAACCGGCACATCAGACAGGAAAGATGAGCACTCACCCGTCGGTGGTAGATCGTTTGAACGCTTGCCGTTGGGTGTCGACTTTCGACGCGTCTGAAATGCACAACAACGACACCTGGTGTGAGACCTTCGAACAGATGATAAGTTCCAAAAGCGTAAATAAAAGGGGGGCACGTCGTTTCAGCCAGAAATGTGAAGAATTGGAGTGAAGGTGAATGAAATGCGACCATTAACAGGGTTGATCGTCGGGCTCCGAGAAAAACGTGACTTCGGTTGCCAAACTTCATCAAGCGAAGTTAATTTCAATCTGGGATGCACTTCGCCCTCGAAATATCAGTAAGATTTCTGTCATATCCAGGATTTTTTTAGAAGTTTGTCCCTGCTGACCGCAAAGATATGTTGAGAGCGCGCAACCATTTTATCAAAATTCCAAAATGGTCATAAAGCTAGCGTATTTTGATGGTGGTAGCAAATCGAGTTTGCTGTATTCTGAGCCTGTATTCTGAGAGACCGCTAACATCTTAAAAAACACGGTCATATCCATACATTACATTTTCGTTACATTACATTTCGCCGTACATTTTCGCGACTAGCAATGCACGGCGCATACCTTGCAGCCACCTGACTTGCGTGGCTGGGCCGTAACCCTTTTGGTTCTTGGCGGCGATGCGGAAGATGATGGCAGGCTTGGTGGTGCAGTCGATGTGCGCAGACGCCAGGTGGGTGTGGAGGACCACGCAGCGAGGCATCTGGCCGAGGTAGACTCTGCGAATGCACGCAACAGAAAGCGACTGAAGCGTGACGACGGCGGAAGTGCTCGTCACGGTCATCGACCGAAATAGCAGCGGCCTGTTGGTCCTATGTCGCGGCATTCACTGCGCAGATTGGCGACTTTCGTCACGCAGACCACGTCGCTTGTCCGACAAATGTCTTTCGCACGATTGGTCACTTGCACCCAGCCACACCCCCCTCGTACAACATTTTTTGACGACTGCTCTTCGCCAAACCGAAACTCTGTGAAAGCTTAGTGTAATAACCTTTCGCATTTTGTCAAGTTGATTGATTTCAGGCGGCAGTGCCCGTTAGAATTACGTTATTGGCCACTTCATGGCATCGAGATACTTTTTTCTTATTTCGGTGCAGCCTTACTACTGGCGTTTGACCAAGATATTTTACGCGTGTGGCCCAAGACTGTGGTTCAGCGACTCAAGACTTTCGGGCATAAATCATAACAGGCCTGATATACGAAACACAGGACGAAAGAGTGACTGTTGTGTTTTTAATCCAGAATAAAGTGATAAATTTACTTCAAAGCCATGCAGTGTGTACGGTCAGTTTTTAACTTCAAGTGCAGCATGTGACCCACGTAGCGAGAGGGCCAACTGAAAAGTGCCGCTCCTTTACAACGCCAGATAGCTTCAACAATATCTGATCCACGCGTTTTTCAAAACCACCTTCCACGAAATCTAGGCGATCACTGACGCACAGTAAAATCTCCAGCACACCGGGCATCAACCTGCTGTGACACTTCGCTAACCTTGTGCACGTCTTTTCATCGCCATGGAAACCGCAAACTAGGAGGCGCGCACGGGCCACGGCTTCAACCAAATATTACAAACCAAAATAGGTCTTGAGGTGCTCACCTGACAAACTGCAAGTTAGACGGGTTCTGCCGAGCTTGCGTGCTTTTCACCGCGAGGTAGACGGAATATTCCAGAATGATTCCGTTCGTGCTGGCAGGAGGCTCCCACGATATTGAGGCGCCTTCCACCGTTTTGCTGATCTTTATGGCCGACGGTGCGCCGGGGAAGCCCGGGAGGCAGGTTTTGAAAGCGGACACCTCCGAGAAAGGCCCGCGGCCACACTCGTTAATGGCCGCCACGCGAAACTTGTATGCGGTTCCCGGTTCCAAAAGTACCTTTTTTAAGTTGGCATTCTGGACAAAATGAGGGCAGAGATTGTAAGGTTACAAGTTTAAGTCGACAGTCATTGTTCAGCAACTTTTAATAAAGGATCATTTGAACGTATCAAGATTGTTCGAAAATCAAAATAGAACACTCGTGAAGAAAAGCATTTATACTAAAGACCGACAAAGTTTAAAATGATCAAAAAAACTAATGATTCAGACACGAGCTGTACACCTTACAACATACAGTAGGAGGCAAGTTGGAGGGTGTTTCAAAAATCTGTTATCCGTATGTAATCCATTAACTTCGCCGATCTCAAATTTTAACAGCTAGGTAGAAACAGCCCAAATTTTGTGTTTTATGCTTCATGCACTCATCATTACAGGTTTAAAAATGGCACTCACTTTAATACAAAAGGCGTTTTGGGCTGCCTAGAACAGAGTATTACAAGATGTAACAGCGTGCTTCTGCAAGGGAATCCCATGATGAAGCACCAGCTGTAGTACAGATAGGGGAATGGAACAAAACTTTCACAGAAGAAACCTATTAATACATGACCAGACGATCTGGAGGAGCTCTACTATCGGAAGAGATAATTCGAGAAAGTCTGACAGGATTTAGACTAGTGACTTGATGTGTGCGTGGCCACAAGTGGTGGACATGTTGATAACTTGTTAAATCGTTTGTGTTCGCATTACTTCAAATTTTTTATGAATAAATCTTTTCTGCTAAACATTTAGCTTGTTTACATTTCAAACGCTCACAGATTGTAGTGACGTTTATATGTGCAATTCAACAGATAATTTTTTGGAATCTCCAGCATGAAATGACTACGGTTTGGATCATATATATTAATTAAACGGTTAAGAATGCAATCAAAGCTAATGGCAGTCGACTCCAAAATATGCATAAAAACACCAAATGAAGCTTCTGCAACGCAAAGGGCTAAAACATGTGAGATGATAACTTCCCACGCAACACAACTTACCTGGTCCGGAATAGAAACTACGTCGACCGTCTCTGAGTCAACCTGGTTGATTTTTTCCAAGTAATGGCTGACGGTCAGAGACGTGGTCTTGACAATGGCCACATCGTGCCAAACGTGCTCTGGCTTTACGTTGCCGTTGGAAACCGCCGGCGACGAGGTGTTGGTATCAGCAGTAGTTGATTCTTTGTCAGGTTTGGCGGCGACGTTGTCACCAGCAGACTGCTTGTCTGCAACGTTCGCTTGCGCATCGGTCGCATCCATTTTTTCCGGCTCAGAGGCTGCGGCCGGATCGCTCGAGGACGACGTCGCCATGGTACCGCCGCTCACGGCCGACG
>Ga0210059_1000883_pt1 | contig 42389 bp, 21 predicted proteins | sample Ectturendosymbi2_FD_188042 | JGI IMG/M metagenome (GOLD analysis project Ga0210059, IMG submission 188042) | Ecteinascidia turbinata endosymbiont from Florida, USA - Sample 2 (SPAdes) (version 2) | ecosystem: Host-associated > Tunicates > Ascidians > Unclassified | place: Key West, Florida... | reverse complement strand
GTCGAGCCACAACGCTTTCGCATTTTACCTAGACTAGTCCAATTTAAGAATGAGCGCCCTACTCCGCAGTAGTGCTGTAACAAGTGTTACGTGTTAGCTAACAATAGTGTTAAGAATGTGTCTGTAAACCTATGGTTCTGTCTTCAATGCAGTTGCAAAAAGTGTCTGTAACCCTGTGATTTCGCCGGCTTCAATGTCTTGTACTCCGTTCTGTATTGTCTGTTTTTTCAACCTGCGTTCTGCAGAGTGTGTGTGTTCATACTATGGACTTCGTGTCTGCTATAAACAAACAAATAAATAAATTTATCTCATTTGATTTTTTTCAGTTTGTACTTCATCAATATTATTCATTTTTTATACTGTTTTTAACATTTCTGTGACCACATTAATTTCTTTAATCAAAGTAGATCCACTCCTTCTTGAACTTACATTGTTTCCTAACACTTGTCAATAACTAATTAACAGGGTTGGTTGACTAGATGTCCGCCATGGCCTTTCACCAATCCTATGTGACACAGTGACAATCCTTGTTAACCCTTAACGCTCAGTGGCCACTGCAGTAGCTGCCTAATTCTTTTTCAGTCTTAGACCAAAATTTTCTTGAAATTACCAAAAAATATTAACACTTTGAGAAACGGTCTACGATATATTCGTACTTCGATTTCGGCCTAAAAAGCAGCAGTTTTCAGTTGCCTTACCAACACCCTAGTTCCTCTGCCGATTGCACTAGAGAGCTGTTCAAGGGCTCTAACGGATCGGCCAGTCTAGTAGATTGCACTCGAAAAAAAATTTTTTGGTTGGGGGATGCAGATTTTTTGTGACTGACGTCATAAGTGAAGTAGTTTTAGGGTCATTTTGGCTCATGTTGCCTGGCCTAGGGCCCAACCGTTAGGCCAAAGTGTTTCGCTGAAGTTTTCAATGGGAACTAGGCTCGAGTCCTTTTGAGCCTTTGATCGACTTTCTAGCGTTTCTGGTTCAAAAGTTATGATCTAAAATAAACAAATTAATTAATTATCTAATTAGCTAATTAGTCAAACATTTTTACTAACTTACATCACAACTTTTGAACCCGAAACCCCAGCAGGTAATCCAAAGTATATAAAGACTCGGATTGTAGCCTAGTTTTCAGTAAAAACTTCAGCGAAATACTACCAACTAACGGATGGCGCCCAGGGTCAGGCAAAGTGGGCCAAGGTGGCCTAAAAGTCCTCCAATTATGATGTCACTCACAAAAAACCCGCAACCCCCAAGCAAAAAATTTTTTTCGAGTGCAGATTAGAAGACTTGCCGCGTCTTTTGAGACTTTTACCGGGTCTGTAGACCATACCGGACTGGAGAAATTCCCAGGCAAAGCCACGTGCATTTAGGCGTTTTTTTTTCCAAAAATCCCCGTCAATTCGGTCAGAAACATAGACTAATGAATAGTGTTATGATGAGTTTAATATTACCATGGCACAAATGACCACAATAACTCAGCGAAAAAAAATAACACAGGTGGCCGCTGATATTATTTTTAACTATAACTCGCGAACTCGGCTTCAGAAGAAAGCAACACATCTTTTGAAGTACACTGCATGCACTTGTGACATGAATTCGGCGAAAAACCCTGTTTTAATGTTGCCAAAAAATGTAGTGGTTTTTAATCAAAAAGCCATGGAGCAGAAACTAAACATGTTTGAAATAATTTCAACAACAAAAAATCAAGAATTAATTAGGGGTTTAATCAATCATTTTGTTGCTTTCAAGCCATAACTTTTGAACCGGAAATGGTAGAAAGCGAATCAAAGGCTCAAGAGACTCAGATTATAGCCTAGTTTCCAACAAAACCTTGAGTCAAAAAATTCCCTCTAGCGGTTGGCACCCAGTGCCAGGTAACCTGAGCCAAAATGGCCAAAAACCTATCGTGCTTATGACGTCACACCGAAAAACCTGAAGTCCAAAACTTTCCGTATTTTTATTGCAATCTAAAAGACTTACCGATTGTTTTGAGGGTTTGAACAGCTCTCTAGCGCAATTGGCAGATGAGTTATGGTTCATGTGGGTCTTCAAGGTAAAAACAACTCGAAGCCAAAGCCGTTAACTTGGTAACGCTCTCCTCGCATTTTTACCTTTTTTGATGAGAGATTACTAAGAACAATGGTTCCCAACTGGTGGATCGCAACCCCAGAGTAGGTCACAGAGGAGTGGGTGTGGGGTCACGAACAACAACCTCAATAGTTTGCTGAGTTTGAATTTTTCTAACTGCACATGTCAACGTTGTGTTACATCAGCAAAACTGAAAAATGGATATATATTTGTGAAGTTCACATTATCTCCATTGTAATTCGTATCTGGTTTCCACTGTACAGTTTTGATTGACCTTAATATAGCAATTAGCTGCCATTAGAAATAGTAAACACTGGCCAGTGACACTGAGATTACGTCAGCCTCATAAACATTTGTCCTGCTGTAAATCATTGCCTGCTGAAATTCCAACAAAAAACAACCGATATTTTTATAGTTATATTTCCATGTGACATTCATTATTTTGTATTTGTTATGGTTCACGCTTATGATTACAGCAAAAAGTAGCATATAGCTGACAGATGACAGGATCTTACCAACAGGCTGAACAAGTGACAGTGATGTGGACAAACATTCAAAGTAACTTCTTAACAGTGTAATTTTCTGTTATGCGCTTCAAATCAAATGGTTGCATTTTAAAGAAGGTAATGTTCTTGCATTTCCTGCAATTGAAACTCAACATAACAATCGTGTATTCACTTTCTGAATGAAATAGTTATGTTATTCATGTCTGCGTAATTATGTTATTCACGTATTTGCAACTCCAAAATCATTCCTCAGCACATGACTTGTTCTCCAAAAAATTGCTGGCGCAGTTCTGGTGTGCTACGCAACAATCATACCCAAACCTAACTGTGCTGCCTTTTCATAATCTGCATCTAATCATTTCCACCTACCTCTGTCAGCAGGGGTGAATATTAGGGGAGGTAAATGAGAGATGGTCATCTAGCACACTCCCCTTTTTTCAGAGATGCTGCAGGCACATTTTGAGAGTCTCACACTTAGTTTTTGTCTGGTACTTTTTTTTGGGTCATAAACATAAGTTTTTGATGACCAAAACGAATTAAGTCAATTCGGTCATAATCTCCCAAAAGGTAGGCTAGTGAATACAGTTTCAGAGAATTTTAATACTATGACGAGATGAACAACAGAAAGGTCTCAGCAAAAAAACAACCTAGGTTTTTGCGTTGTTCTGTTAACAAGCTTATGAACCACTTCAGAGCCATGTTTAATAGGACATGAAGCAAGTCATAAGTTTTTCAAAATAAAGCAACAATTATGTGCAAATGTGTCAAAGGAGGCCTCTCAACAATTGTTTTGGGGCAGCTTTGTGGGAGCTTGCCTCAGGCCCCTAAATTCTGATATACACCCCTGTCTGTGAGGCTGGATTTTCAATTTTGTCCACATTAATACCTTCAGTGCAATGTGAATTCTGTGCAATTATTCAGCTGGTGCTGGACGGTTTTAGGGCTGTTTTCATCTAACAGCTAGACTCATAATTGAATAATTTAAAAAGTACTTGTCCGATTGACCTCAAATTTTCTGGTAAGATGCATTTTCACAATAACATTTGTTAGAATTTGGTTGCAAATGATAAGTTCAGGGTTTTTTTAAGGCGTTTTAGGGACCCGATTCGGGTCCCTAGAATAGGAGAAAATTATCATCGGGTCCCCAAAATCAGAGAAAATCGGGTCACTAGAATCAGAGAAATCGGGTCCCTACAGATCCTTGCCAGGTACCCAACATTTTCCTTTAAAAAAAACGCTGGATAAGTTATTGCTTTTACTCAACCTATTGAACACAAAATAGGGCATTGCCAGCCACATGCAGCAACAGATAGTCCAATGCACTGAGAACAGAGTCACAGAGTCTGGTTGCTTGATTCAACAATTAAGAGCTCGTAAACTTCTTGATGCATTGAACTAAAATTTTCAGGCAAAATGGATAACAACCAGAACATTCTTGCAAATCTTGGTTGCAAAAAATTTAGATTTGAAAAAGTTATGGTGCTTTACAGAACTACTGCTCAACCCTGCTGAATAGGATAGTTTTGTAGCCTACTTGCATCTGTAGTTACAAATCAAAAGTACTTAACTCAACAGATTTTCATTAGCATTTCTTCAAATTCTCAGAGATGATGCACATAGGTATGAAGATCATACATGAACATTTTCTTTGCACAAATATAAGTAAAAAAAGTTTATCTTTACACACACAACAACTGTCAGGTCCTAAGTGCTTTGCAAAAAGTGTTGTAGCCTAGGCCTAGCAAAATGTTGCTGGATAACAAACTGCATTACTAAAAAAGTTATTGCTAATATTACCTAAAATTTTCAACGATTATGTGGGTAGGTATGGAGAACATTATTGCAAATTTTCATTGCAATCAACCAAGTAAAAAAAATGTTGTTGTGTGTTACGAAACAACTGTTCACACCCAACTTTTTTGAAAAAGTCCTGTAGCCTATGCCTAACAAGATGGTTTGCTGCCAAACTTCATAACTCAAAAAGTTTTTGGTCAATTTGTATGAAATTTTCAGGATTGATGTGTCTAGGTACGAAGAACATTTGTGGAAATTTTTGTTGAAAGAAAAAACAGTATGAGAAAAGTTGTCGTGCTGGCATACGTATGTATGAATTTTTTTATCTTGTTGGCTGTTACACAACAATTTAAGTTGTAAGCAATGGCTGTGACTGAGCGCTATGTGATATTTTCGAATGGTGTTGCGACATTGAAAAGGTTAAGAACCTCTGATTCAGAATATTGTTTTTCTTACCGATTCACATCAAACATATGCGTTACTTGCAAGAATGTGCCAAAAATAATAAAAATAACACCAAAAGCAACTTGACAAACGAGTTTACAAAACCTAACACAAGTCTAATCATCAAAAGTAAAAACAAGGCAAACATGAAACCAATCATGGGATAACAGCTTTTTCCAAGATTTTAACATAAAACATATTTGTACATCCATAGATGAACTAATTTCATGCAGCTATGTGGTGAAAAAAGATTTATATTCTCAGTGAACATGTATCTGCTAGTCAATGTGGGAGCTAATTTATCTCAATGAATGGTTTAAACAACATTCATACCAACAGGTAGGAACTAGCAACAACACTGTGAAAGCAGACTCAAAATGGCAGATTTTTAAACCGCCCCAGCTTTACCAATCCCCACGTTGCAATCAGTGCTTTTTGCACACTTACAAGCATGTACACCCAAACCATACTAATATTTCCTAATCTACACTAGCATTAAACAGAAACTTGTTTTAAATACTACTGATCTTGAAACAGTGAGCTTCAGCCAGCACATATTTACCTTCTGTTTTTGGATGTTAAATCTTCAACTTCAAATTTGTTAGTGATGAGTTTGTCATTTTCCTGTCTCAACTCTGCAATTGCTTCCCTGTTGTTAGCGAACTTTTCCTCTGCAATTATTAACAATAGTGGATCAACCCTGATGTTGTTTCAGCTTGCATTACAACATTAAAAGCAATCTATCAAGCAAAGAAATTTAGAACGCACACCTCCTACTGATAAACTTCACAAAGTGCAGAAAACAAAGTTTTCTTTTTATACAACATGTATCTTGAGAATGCTATCAACATTGATAATTGAACATCATGTCAGCAACATTCATACAGCATCTAACAAAGTCCCATATTGAGAAGCACCTCATTAGGGTGGCTCAAATAGGCTTTTCATGCCTGACACTGACTTGCCCTTTACACGTTTCACCGTAACACACTGGGTGCAATGCTGTCGCGTTGTGTCTTGTACCTTACTGTGCGAATCGGTGTTGTATCTGGCTGCAGATAGCTGCGCAGCGTGAAGTGTCTTTCTTGAAACTGCTTTGTTGTTTTCAATTTATCTTTTGACTATGACTTACGAACCAGAGGAGCTATGAAAAAATTTCACACATTTTTACAACGCTTTATTTTTACCACATGCAATGATGTAATTTTTTTGACTCTATGGCATCACTGCGACATATTGAAGGGCAGCAACCACAGCTCCCTCATTGGTATGGCCTGTTCGAAAAAGGATTGGTAAACCATTTGCAAATGACTTTGTTGAGAATCTGGTACTGTAATCAGTACAAGTTTTCTCATTGCGATTTGTTCACAGTAAACCTCAACATCTATCACTTTGTTTGCCTGGAGCATGGGCACAGAATGTAATGAATTGCAACACGCCAATAAAAACAATGATTTATGACATGGCAAAAAGGAAGTAATTGTAGTACAACACATAAAAGGGAATTTACACATGCTTCAAGGTTTGATATTTGTTGAAACTTGGTATCATGCACAGTGAAACCTCACATACAGTACAGCCTTTGTATTTTTGCTTTTAGCACACTTCCTGCAAAATTTGTGAGACTCTATTTTGGGCTGTTGCTGGAATATTTCTATTTTCACCATAGATACCTATTTTACCTGAAATGTCCAAATAAAATTAAAAGTTTAGCAGCACAAAACTAACTGCAAACCAACAATGTTGGATCTCAATGTGAAACAACTTATCAGAGAGTGGGATTGTGGTGAACACTCTGTACTGTATTGTGGCAAACTGCTCCTCCACTTATCTCTTTATTCACTCAGTTGTGTGAACCCAATTGACCAAGAAAAAAGCTTTGCAAGTACCTCAGACCAGTCACGATCCACCTGCGTGATCAATTCGGTAGTAGATGAATGCTGCTGGTAGTTCTTTTAAAGCATAGTTTAGGCCATGGGGTCATGACCTTACACACGACGACTACATACGCATCATGATGCGCATTATTTTCCATACGCCTGCAAAGTGTTACGAGGATTGGGGGGCAGCAGCCTTTGGAGATCTTGAATAATCACATGTCGAGAGAATAGCACGCCTATAGCAGCTCTTAACCACTACATATAATGCTCTGTTTTTAGCTCTTTGATAGTTTTCCTGGCTCCAAACCAAGATAGCACCAAGCAAGGTCGAAGATGTAATTATACTACTTGGTCTTCAATTTTTCCTGTGCCATTGTGATCATACCACTGTAGCTAGGATCGGATCTATCCATTTGGAGGATAAATGGCTTTACAAATTTCACAACTACTCAAGTTGTCATGAACTGTCATGTTATGAATGTTTCACAAAAATCCAATCTCTTCCTCTTGCGTTGTAGATAAAATTATTTTGATTATTACCCACGATTCATGACCATAGGTGAGGATCAGAAAAAAGACCAATTTAGAAACTGAAACTTCGCACTGCTGCAAAGCTCCAGTTTCATGATTACAGAACATAATTCCAATGTAATGTTAATTCATTCGAATTTTTGGTGGCGGCAGTTAGTGGCAGACCGAAGCCTGAAATTTTCCTCCTGCCGAGGCAATTTGGGGTGAACACACTTGCCTAAGGAGTGCCAAGGCAGTTCACTCACTGGCCGTGGATCGAACACCCAACCTTCCAATTGAGAGGCGGACAATTTACCACTGAGCTAGTGCCGCCCCCCAGCTAGAGCTAGTGCCACTGAGCTAATGTAATGTTGTGGCTTACCATTCTGTGTATCAATCTCCTTGTTTTGCCACTTTAATGCGACCCCAAGGCACTTGAACTTCAACCTACTGAAGTGTATTACTGCTCACTTGTAGCATATACTCACTTGGGTTTCTGCAGAAACATAATACCTTGGTCTTTTATTGCTAATTTTCATTTCTGCTTGACCATAAGCAACTGAAATTCAGTGATGTTCATGTTGAACAACTTGTTTAAATGATGCAAACCTCGTGATGGGCATTTAGGAATCCTAAACTATCCAAATCGAAAATGCTAATTTAAACCTGATAATTGGGTTCAGTTTAGATCTTCCACAACATCAGCAGTGTACTTGATTCCACCACATGAGAGTTAATGTGCACAAGCAAACATTTTTCAGTGCAGTCACGTATGTTTTTCTCTTGCATCACGTGAAAACAAGAGCACTACTGCGTATGCACAGACATTTTTTCAGTCCATTCATGTGCGTTTTTCTCTTGCATTGCATGGAAACAACACTAAGTATGCACACACAGACATTTTTTCAGTCGACTCGCAGCATTTATCTCTTGCACCACATGGGCAAGTGGAAACCAAGCACTATGTGCATACACAGATATTTTACAGTTCAACACAAGATTTTTTGAGACACCAACATGCGCAGTGATTTCTGCAGTTACTTAACCGACTACATGCATTTGCAAGTCGTGGAGTGCATTATTACTTGCATGTTTTAAATTCAGTTATAGTCGTTTTGTTAACATGTCAGCTGGAAAAGTTCCTGGAGAAAGGAAAACTGTGAATGGTCAGTTGTCTTTGCTTGCACAAATGGTTTGAGAAAATCTTTGTACAACTTGCCACATCAGCTTCTTCTAAAAGACCTTTTTCCAATGCATAATTAACTGCCACCAAGTTGTGATCACGGTTAACACACAGACATTTGGAAAACCTTAATGCATTGCACTACATCAGCAGCGCAGAGCTTCACTGTCATTACAGGCCCCTTTGTGCCATAGGTACTCAGGCACTCAGCAGTAATGCTGATCAAATATTACACGCTGCCACCGTAGGTTTCAAATGCTAATGTTTTGGAACAGGCAACAGCATTTCCCTTCTAACGTTGTATGCGATTATTACAAAACAATCACATCACTCCACATGTGTGCTTCCTGACACCGTTGGTATCTGCAGCTTGACAATGAATGGAACATGGATATTTCATGAACTATGTGATATAAAAATGCTTCCAAATGTTCTAAAAATCAGTTGCTCCTGATATAATATCTTAAATTCTGAAATCCTTTAGCGTTTAGCAAACCAACGGTCATCAGTTGAAATGTAAATTTGAAATTGTTGGCTTGTTGCCCATGCATTGCGTGTTATCTTAAACGTGCACATTGCCTGTGTGACGTAATAATTGCCCGTATTAGTTGTGGAACGTTTCCCACACCTGTGGCCATTTTTCTGCTTGCTTTGGACGATACATGCACTGCAGTTGGGAACACGTTTATTTGTAAAGAATTTAACACATTTGGTGCAAAGGTGTTAAACATAGTCGCATGCGTCTGGTAGTTACCCAATGCCATAAAATTAACTTTAAAAGTGTTACTTTCACGACAAAGCTTCGCACTTAAAGGGATGAGACACGACTAGACAGCACCAAACACAATGTGCTGAAGCCTGAAAGTTGAACAGGCAGTGTTGATATTGGCACATCAGTGAAGGGAGTCATTTCGGCAACAGTTGCTGCGGATAAATGACACTCAGGTTTCACACCATCTGAGCAGTGCGCTTCACACTCTTCCAAAGTTAACTATGCAATTAATTGATTTAAGTTTACAAATGAAAAGAACATTTCCATTTGAATATCTGGTTTATGCAAATAACCGTTATACGATTAATCGTACTATTTTCGTATATGGACAGTTTCGGTTTGGGATTCTAGAATCCTACTATGCAATAAAGCAATTTACACGTTTAACTGAAGTATGAAATTAGTTGAAGTCATTTGTAGTTGAGCTAGACCACTAGCCAAGTTTGGTTGGGTCTGAGGACACCTATACCCTGGAAAAATGAGTTTTATACTAAAAAGTATTGTCAAAATTAGGCCTTTCCTGGCATAACCACTTTTGCTTGGCAAAAATGCACCACTGCATTAAAATCAAAACATTTGTTGTTCGATGTTGCGAAAATGTATCGTTTGTGTGATAAAAGGATGAATTGTTGATTTCCAGTGCCGGATTAAGGAAAGTGCGCTGTGTGGGCCTCCTTGGTTTTTGAGTGAACAATGTTTTTTTGTGTTTTTTTTAGCAATTCTCAGGTGCAATGCGTTGTAGAAGAAAAACAGAATAGGATTCAGTATTCTGGATTCGGTTTAGCTATTCTGGAATAATTATGGAATAGCAAACTATCCTGAAATGCCCATCCCTATGCAAACCTAAAATCATTTGAAAGTGCAACCGGTTGATCCTGCTGCTTCCAAAATTGGTTTGTCTGGTAACCCCTGATATAGACACGAAGATTGGTTGCAAGACACACCTGGTTGTGGTTCAACGCGGAGACTTTTGAGTAGTACAATGTTGTGACAGTCAGTAACAGGCTGCTGCAATTACTTCCTGATTGTGAATGCTAAACAAGTAACAACAGCTCCAACAGCGATCTGCAATTTGCTTTACCAAAAGCATGTTCAAACTCGGTGCCAAAATGATAAAACATAGTGCAATAGAAATCTGGTCAAGAATTTCTTTAGAAATAAAAAATAAAACGTGTTGGCACTTTTTTGGAGGAGTATAAGAAATGTGTATAACTAGGATAATAGAAATATACTCTGAGTTCTTATTGATTGGTGTACATAAACCAAGTGGTTTGATTTAATTACGTAATGTTGTTACAGTGGAAACTGTCAATAATGAAGTATCTCCATTAAATATTACGTCGTTTGGTTGTTCACAAAAATTGGTCACATCAAACCAGTGTATGAAGTAGTGGGATGCTGTAGCCTATAGACACAGAGTGGCAAATTTCCGTTCTCAGCATGCATTGACAGCAAGTTCTTTTCTGCAAAGCATGATTGCGCGACTGGTTCTCAACCAGCTTAAATCTCGTGACACCATTGCAGTGCTGCAGCGATCTACAGCTTTTGATGCATTTCTTCTCTAGCATACACGAATATTTTTGAATGTGTGAAAACAGTAAATGTTTAATTTGATAACTCTAAACCATTTTCTTCTGGTGGCTTGGTTTGCCTGCAATACATTTTACTTCAATTTACTGTATAACCGCGTTATCCATATTACATTCTATACCCAGAGCAAAAGACTTTTACTAAATATTATGCACTGCTCCCTTTACAAAATAAGCAGTTTCGCTCTTGGGAGGTCTGCAGCCTAGATGACCCTTGGTCCTTCGCGGCCTCCCACACCCTTCTGCGTTTTATAAATCGATGTACTTGGAAGTCATCGCAGTACTACATTATAATAAGCATGTTGACGTCGTTCATGCGTATGTCTCAAAAGCTTGTGTTTCATCAAAGTTAATGTATTTGCACCATCAAGTGTATACTCTCTACTACCGCCATGTATGCATTCTCATCTTCCTTCATGTATTTGCGTTTTCCATGTTACTGCGATGCATGCTTAAATTCAAGCGACTTGCGCGTGGCATTGAAGACGTTACTCAATACAATACAATCTTCTTCAATCTTCTACTCAAGGAAAACACCGCAAAAACTTTCCTCAAGGATCTACTCATATGGTTTGAGATTAGAAAACATGCTTAGACTTCTTGGGCATATTCCCAGGATATGTTGAACCACTGTTGAGGCATGAAATTTCATTGCACCAGGATGAAAACTGCAGTGGATATCCTCTAATTTTTGTTTAATTCTTCCGCAGCATGTCTTTCTAACACACTCGACATGCACTTTTTCAGCTAACATTTAAAGATTTCCTGGATTCCTTTTTCAAAGCCCTTTACATACATTTTTCCAGGAAGTTCTAGGAACAAAATACCCAGTGCATTCATTCCTATCTATGGGGATCATCACCTTAGTTTGCCAATCTTTCAGTGCCCTTCCAGAACAGCCCTTGACACACATGAGTCTGACCAAGAACTCCTCAGTCCAAAGCTTCAAGCAGTTCAGGTTGGATTTTATCACAAAAAAACAGCCTTCATTGGTTTAACAGATAAGGAGATTCTTGGGCGCAGTGATGGTGTTTTCCTCTCCCTATTGCACCTTCTGCATGTCTGACCTTATGAGAATGACTGAGTTCAAAAGATCTTTGAAAACACTCTTCATCAATAAACAGTGTTCTCATTGCAGAGCAAGACACCATTCAGATTTTTGATGGCATTCAGAAATTTTATATCTTTGCCATGAAAATCACATGTTTTGGTAGAAAATATTGACGTGCCTCACCAGTGAGTCAAACTAGTTTTTTACAAAATTATTTCAAGATTATATTTTGGATTTTTAACTCTTGGGCGTCAGATCTAAACAGGCCACAAATGGGTCATTCATATCAACTGTCCTAGCCAGTCAACCCACCATATCAGATTTTACTCAAATTTAACAAGCAGATAGAACTTTGCATGCTGATTCCAACAAACTAATTTTTTAAATATTGGTTAAGGTTTTGCCAAGTTGTGGACCATACAAAATGACTACTTTTGGTGGTCAATGAAGCAATTTGACAAGCAAGAAAATCTTCAACAAACTTTAAAACTAAATCATTCTCACAGTAATCATTTGATTAGTGTAAAAACTTGAATAGGTTATTTCAAGTATCTTATCTTCACTTGTGAAGAAAAACATCAAAAAATACATGCTCTAAACATGGGTAGTCACCAAAATCACTCATGTGTTACATAAAATTTGAATGCCAATAACTCAACGAGCACACATGTGAGTGGCATGTGCAATACATCATCTAAAAGCTCTCATCAAGGAGTTTGTAGTCTCAACATATCTCATTGCTTTTTAATTCATTATTGCCCAAGGACTGAGTTCATAAGTGAAGTAGTTTTAAACAAATGAATTAATTATCTAATTAGCTGATTAGTCAAATATTTTTACTAACTTACATCACAACTTTTGAACCTGAAACGCCAGTAGGTCATCCAAAGAATCAAAAGACTGGGATTGTAGCCTAGTTTTCAGTAAAAACTGCAGCGAAATACTACCACCGAACGGTTGGCGCCCAGGGCCAGGCAAAGTGGGCCAAGGTGTCCTAAAAGTCTACCACTTATGACCTCACTCAAAAAACCCGCATCCCCCAAGCAAAAAATTTTTTTTCGAGTGCAGACTAGAAGACTTGCCGCGTCTTTTGAGACTTTTACCAGGCCTGTAGAGCATACCAGACTGGAGAAATTCCCGCGCAAAGCCACGTGCGTTGAGGCGTTTTTTTTTTTTGAAAATCCTGGAAACCAAGCGGATGCCAAAGAGTTAAGTATAATGAACAATCTACTGTTACAAACTTTGTTGATATGTGGTTGTACTTCTCTTATCAACAAACCAACAAGATTCAGCAAGAACTGCATGCCTTCTTTATTATTAGATCATACATACACAAATATACGTGATGAAAAAAAATAATGCTGGAATTACTTTTTATGATATTTCTGATCATTTACCAGTTTTTGTAAATCTTAAACTACACCATCCAACCCAACAGAAAATTAAACCTAAATTCAGATGCATGAAAGATTTTGACCCAAATACTTTTTTAACTGATCTCAATAACAATCTAAACAACGTCAATCCTGAAGCTGGTGAAGTTAACACACTCAGCGATAAATTTGTTAAGGTCTTTAATGACACTCTTGATAAGCATGCGTCATATCGTTACGCATCCAGACAAAAACAACGCTCCTTTAACAAACCATGGCTCACCAAAGGCATTTTAACTTCCATTGCAAAAAAGAATACCCTTTACAGAAAGCAGTTGACCACAAAAAACCCAAATATTATTAGACAATACAAAACTTACAGAAATAAGCTTACCCACTTAAAAGAAATCTCAAAACATAATTATTGTAAACAAGCTATCCAAAAATGCCATCATGATATAAAAAAAACATGGAAGCTTGTCAATGAAATATTGCAATACAAAATGAATCTCAACAAAATAATAAGCTTTTTGAAGACTCAGAATGCCTAAAACAATGTGAAGATTCAAACAAATTTTTCTCAGAGGTTGGAAAATCCCTTTCTACAAAAATAAAACCATCCCCTACCACTTACAGACATTTTATTAAACATTATTCATAACTCCTACTGATGCATATGAAATCCAACTTCTCATCAAAAACCTTCAAATGAAATCTAATAGTTCTCCCAATGACATTCCATCCCAATTTTTGAAAATAGCTGGTTGCATTGTGTTAGAATGGTTGTCCAAAATCTTCAACAAATGCATGACTGCTGGTGAATTCCCAGACTCCTGGAAAATTGCCCACATCACTCCAATTCCTAAAGTTCATAGCCCAAGTTCCTCATCTGAATATGGACCAATCTCTGTTCTTCCAATATTATCAAAGTTGTTTGAAAAAGTTTTTTATCACAGAGTATACTCTTATTTGACAGAACGCAATCTAATTGACAAAAGACAATATGGTTTTAGAGAAAATCACTCAACAGAGCTAGCCATTACAACTATTTATGATGAACTACTCAGAAACTTTGATAATAAATTAATAACGTGTTCCTTATTTCTAGACCTATCAAAAGCATTTGACTGCTGCGACCATAAAATTTTACTTGATAACTTTATCACTATTGTATCAGAGATGTTTCTCATAAACTATTCTCAAATTTTCTGCACAATAAAATGCAGTGCACTAAGATAGGGGCATTTAAATCTTCATACAAAAAGATACTTGTGGGTTCCCCAGGGTAATGTTATTTCACCATTGCTTTTCCTTATTTACATCAACGATATCACAAAAGCATCCTCTTTTCATACTGCTTTATTTGCTGATGATATTAATCTCCATATGTCAAACTCCTGTTTTAACACGTATAGAGCCGGCCTACATGATATTCGTACTTTGATTTCGGCCTAAAAAACAGCAATTTTCAGTTGCCTTACCAACGCCCTAGCTCCTCCGCCGATTGCGCTAGAGAGCTGTTCAACGGCTCAAACAGATCGGCCAGTCTATTAGATTGCACTCGAAAAAAAAATTTTGCCTCGGGGGTGCGGGTTTTCTGTGAGTGACATCATAAGTTGAGGACTTTTAGGCCACCTTGGCCCACTTTGCCAGGCACTGGGTGCCAACCGTTAGTTGGTAGTATTTCGCTGAAGTTTTTACTGGAAACTAGGCTACAATCCGAGTCTTTTGATAGTTTGGATGACCTGCTGGGGTTTCGGGTTCAAAAGTTGTGATGTAAGTTTGAAAAATATTTGACTAATTAGCTAATTAGTTAATTAATTAATTTGTTTATTTTAGATCGTAACTTTTGAATCAGAAATGCTAGAAAGTAAATCAAAGGCTCAAAAGACTCGGACTCGAGTCTACTTTCCATTGAAAATTTCAGCAAAACACTTTGGCCTAGGCCAGGCAACATGAGCCAAAATGACTCCAAAAACTACTTCACTTATGACGTCACTCACAAAAAACCCGCATCCCCCAGGCAAAATTTTTTTTTTCGAGTGCAATCTACTAGACTGGCCAATCTGTTTGAGCCGTTGAACAGCTCTCTAGCGCAATCGGCGGAGGAGCTAGGGCTTTGGTAAGGCAACCAAAAACTGCTGTATTTTTTTGCGAAAATCGCCAAAACCACCCAGACGCCAAGGAGCTAATATTCTTCAGACAAATGTTAACCTTGAACTATGAAAAACAGACCACTGGCTAAGAGCCAACAAGCTTTCTCTTCACACGTATAGAGGTGGCCTACAGTATATTCGTACTTTGATTTTGGCCTGAAAAACAGCAATTTTCGGTTGCCTTACCAACACCTTGGCTCTTCTGCCGATTGCGATAGAGAGCTGTTCAAGGGCTCAAACGGATCGGCCAGTCTAGTAGATTGCACTCGAAAAAAATTTTTTTGCCTAGGAGCTAGGGCGTTGGTAAGGCAACCGAAAACTGCTGTTTTTAGGCCGAAATCGAAGTACGAACATATCGTAGGCCAGCAGCCAACAAGTTAATTACTCAGTCTTCAATTGGGAACGTGCTTCAAATGCAGCCATTCAGTCTCTCATTAAGCTCCAAAATAAAGCTATAAAAATAATAAATCCAACTAACATGGGATCACTAGAGGACCATTTCCAGCACTTAAACATCTTATGCCTTCCCAAATTATATAGCATCTCAATAGGAAAAACTATGCACATTTATCATAACAAACTGCTTCCAAATCATTTTGATGAATATTTTATTCCACTCAGCTCAATTCATTATCACTCCACAAGACTAGCAGCGTCTAAAAACCTGTTTTTACCTGGAGTAAACTCTTCCTCAGGAAAATGTTCTCTTAAATTTATTGGCCCGAAAGTATGGTCTTCAATACCAGACGATATTAAACTTTCAACCACCTTATCCTTCGAATGGAAACTTAAGAAGCACCTCCTACATGAAAAAAATTCCCAACTATGAACTTTAGCAACATTTCATTTGTCCAACAAACTACTGTTAATTCTCGTATTCTGTAACTCTGCTTATTTTTTGTGTGTATTTACTTTTTCGTATTTTCTGTGTGCATATTCTATGCTTTTCGGCATGAAGTACACTTTTTGTTTTTTTCTATTTTGCTTTGTTTTTTTTGTACCTCTTTAATATGTTTTTGTAACTTTTTTACTTTTTATATTACTATTTTTAAATTTCTTTGTATTGTTAAAAAATACTCTAAGAGTCTAACCACACCAATTTCCTTCACTTAAATTCGATCCACTCATCTATGTACATAGGCATGCGGTTTCACCTGTACATTTTCTTCACCATGTTCTGCGCTCATTCGTTTTCTGTTTTCTTTTCATTATGCTTATTTGATCTCCAGCTGTTGTTTCTCAACACATGTCAAAAAGTGATAAAAGGGGTTGGTTGACCAGATGAACGCCACAGTCTTTCGCTGATCCTATATGACACAGCGCCCGTCTTTATTTACACCAATCAGCTATTATGCCATTGTGTTTTCATTTGCTCTAATTTTCGCTAATGGTTGGTTTACTGCATGCGATGGCTTTTATGGTGCTTCTGCTTATTGGCTGAGTCATATGAAACATCAAACCATTACCATTACCATTCAAAATGTACTAGAATTCAAGTTGAAGTGCATTACTGGTGCAAGAGCTTGAAACAATTGTTTGTTTAGAAGACCAGCGATGCAGTCGCGAGCGGAACCTCTGAGACCAAGACCTGGATAAAACTTTGAGATAGAGACTTTATCAAAAATTCCGAGACTCGAGGCTTCAAAATTTGAGCATTTTGCCAAAATTGTTTTGAATGTCGTCATCACTTTTGAGGTAAATTTTTTTATTTCTGGCATTTTTCTGACATGCTTTTGTTGCTTCTTACCTGCAAAAACAACAAACAAAAATTCGTTGAACTCCATAAATTTTACTAAACTATTTCTTTGCAATATTTAAAGTCTCGAGACCTGTAGCCTTCGAGATTAGGCATTGGCATTTCAGGATAGTTTACTATTCCAGAATAGCTAAACCGAATCATATTGTTTTTTCTTACTTTATAATTACCAAAAAAAAAGTTAACCCAAAAACCAAGGAGGCCCACACAGCGCACTTTCCTATTATATGTCACTGGAAATCAACAATTTATCATTTTATCACACAAATAATACATTTTCGCAACATTGAACAGCAAATCTTTTTATTTTAATGCAGTGGTGCATTTTTTCCAAGCGAAGGTAGTTATGCCAGAAAATGCCAGATTTTGACAATACTGTTTAGAATAAAACTCATTTTTCCAGGCTATAGGTGTCCTCAGACCCAATCAAACTTGGCTAGTGGTCTAGCACAACTATAAACGACTTCAGCTAATTTCATACCAGTGAAACACATTAACTGCTTCATCGCATAGGATTCTAGAATCCCAAACTGAAACTATCCATATACAAAAATAGTATGGTTAATCGCATAACAATTGCTCGCATAAACTGGATATTCAAATGGAAATGTTCTTTTCATTTGGAAACTCAAATGGCTTAATCACATAGTTACCTTTGAAGGAGTGTAAAGCGCACTGCTCAGACGGTGTGAAATCTGAGTGTCATTTATCTGCAGCAACTGTTGCCGAAATGACTACCTTCACCAGTGTGCCAATATCAACACCATGCATTCAACTTCCAGGCTGCAGCAGCCTGTGTTTGGCGCTTACTAGTCGTGTCTCATCCCCGCGAGTGCAAAGCTTTGTTGCGAAAGTAACACTTTTAAAGTTAATTTTATGGCATTGGGTAACTACTAGACGCATGCAACTACATTTAACACCTTTGCACCAGATGTGTTAAATTCTCTACAGAACAAAAATATGTGCACCTGTACTGCACATCAACTTCGAATTTTCGATTATTTTCTGAAGCACTGAACACAGTACATACCAGTTTAAAATGCAGATATATGCCATATGTTCCACTACAGACACTGCACTGCTTCAACATTGTGGCTTGCTTGACTTCACTCTTTTTGTTTTTTCACATCAATAAGGTTCATTTGGTGAATGCCTCAACTGAATGATACATTAACTCTTTGGCGTCCGCCAGGATTTAGCGATTTTCGCAATAAAAAAACAGCAGTTTTCGGTTGCCTTACCAATGCCCTAGCTCCTCCGCCGATTGCACTAGAGAGCTGTTCAACGGCTCAAACGTATCGGCCAGTCTAGTAGATTGCACTCGAAAAAAATTTTTTAGCTTGGGGGTATGCGGGTTTTTTGTGAGTGACGTCATAAGTAGAGGACTTTTAGGCCACCTTGGCCCACTTTGTCTGGCTCTGGGCGCCAACCGTTAGGTGATAGTATTTCGCTGAAATTTTTACTGGAAACTAGGCTACAATCCGAGTCTTTTGATACTTTGGATGACCTGCTGGGTTTTCGGGTTCAAAAGTTGTGATGTAAGTTAGTAAAAATATTTGACTAATTAGCTAATTAGATAATTAATTTGTTTATTTTAGATCATAACTTTTGAACCAGAAATGCTAGAAAGTCGATCAAAGGTTCAAAAGACTCAGACTCGAGCCTAGTTTCCAATGAAAACTTTAGCGAAACACTTTTATGACGTACGAATATATTGTAGACCGGTTCTATAAGTGTTAACAAATGCTGGCATTATAAAAGTTTCTTGATGCCACAGGCTAACAAATCAGTTAAGTCTTTACGTGCAGCGCCCAGCTGTAACAGGATCAAGAGATTTTTAGAACTTCTTAAAGCATGTCTATATTCCGCAGTTCTATAAATCTTCACACATGACAGCTGTGAGATATAAACGTGTTCCCAACTGCAGTGCATGTATTGTCAAAGGAAGCAGAAAAATGGCCTCAATAGTGTGCGAAACGTTCCACGACTAATACGGGCAATTACTTCGTCACACACGCAGTGTACATGTTTAAGATAACATGCAATGCATGACAACAACTTCAAATTTGCTTCAACTGATGACCGCTGCTTTGCTAAACACTTAAAGATTTCAGAATTTAAAATACTGTATCAGGAGCAACTGATTTTTAGAACATTTGGAAGCATTTTTATATCACATAGTTCATGAAATCTCTATGTTCAGTGTCAAGCTACAGATATCAACGGTGTCAGGTAGCACGCATGTGGGGCGATGTGATTGTTTTATTATAAATCATAGAAAACGTTAGAAGGGAAATGTTGCCTGTTCCAAAACATTCGAATTAGAAACCTGCAATGTTAGCATCTAATATTTGATCAACGTTACTGCTGAGTGCCTGAGTATCTACGGCACAAGGGGCCTGTAATGACAGTGAAGCAATGCGCCGCTGCTATAGTGCAATACATTAATGTTTTCCAAATGTCTGCATGTTAACCGTGATCACAACTTGGTGGTAGTTAATTATGCGCTGAAAAAGATCTTTCAGAAGAAGCTGATGTGGCAAGTTGTACAAAGATTTTCAAGCCATTTGTACATGCAAAGTCTACTGCTCATTTGCAGTTTTCCTATCTCCAGGAACTTTTCCGGCTGGCACATTGAACATGCAGGAAACAATGCACTCGACGATATACAAATGCATGTAGTCAGTTAAATAACTGCAGAAATCACTGCACATGTTGGTGTCTCAAACAAGCTTGTGTGGTGAACTGCAAAATGTCATTGTATGCGCAATAGTGCTAGTTTCCACTTGCCAACGCGGATGCAAAAGAAAAACACAGGGAGTTGACTAAAAAAATGTCTGTGTGTGCATACTTAGTGCTGTTTCCATGCAATGCATGAGAAAAACGCACGTGAATGGACTGAAAAAACGTCTGCGCATGTGTCTTTCAGTATCACCTCTAATATTTTGTGTCTTTCGGTATCACCTCTAATATTTTGTGTAACAATATTTTGTGTCTTTCAGTATCACTTCTAATATTTTGTGTAACAGACTTCGTTAGTGCAATGAAACAAAACGTGTCAATTGACTTGTGGTAAAATTTTTTGTGCAGCTATCTAACAAAATTGTAAGTATGGATTTGGCTACTTCAGCGAAATGGTTGAGAACAATTGTTGTGGAAGTAAAAAGAACCTTAACTACCATAACATCTTCCTTGCTAGTCAGAATGATCAAACCGGGTCTGTAGTGTAGCAATCTCAAAGAACTGAGCTATAATGAGTAGTTATATAAAAAATATCTGTAGCTTTTGTAGCGGTGTAGTCATTCTGTTAGCGGAGAGCATGATTAAGACATGATACCATTGCAGATTTAAGCGTGAAATGCATGGCATGCCATTGTAAGTAGGAATTTTTATTAGAAACCTTTACACACACCAGGACGCATACAAGCAACTGAAGTTAATGCAGTGATTAGTAAGTGGTTGAGCATTTTCACCCCCTTTGTGTTGTTTCTCTCCCCTATTGCTCCCTTTTTTTTTGACGAACTGTCCCACTACCATCAAAGAAGTTGTGTTTGGAACAAGGAATAACTAAAAATTAGCTTCATTGCACGCTTCCAATGTACATTGAAAGGCTCAGCCTTTCTTGATTTTTCGTGAACTGTTACGCTCTGTTTATCGCGTGGCTTCTCTCTGGCATTCGTCATCACGCACATGTGTTATCCCCAGAGGAGAAGTGTCTTTGTTAGACTGCTGCCAAACGCAGATTTTCTTAGCAGTGACTGGTTTATGAGGCTCTGGGAAGGTCAGCCTTTCAGCTTCAAAAAAATCTTAGTAATGTCGTTGTAACTAGCCACAGTTCGTGTGTCTTTCTTTACTTGTTTTCAAGTGCCAACATTTTGCCTGTGAGATTTGTCTTACATTTACAGGACTGATGATGCGTTGATAAACACGAAACTAGTTTCCCCGTCAATAAACTGTGACTGATTTACTTGCCGCCACCTTTGTGGCCTTTAACTATGAAAAATAGATACGCTTGCAAGTTTTAATCGTCGCAGAAGAATGAAAGCAGAAAGGCAGATTCCTCAGAAGCTTGCCGCAAGGCTAAAGTTTGGTTACTGCCCAACCCTAGATGAGACCTGAAAGCTACGAGGCCGAGACTCGCAAAAATGGGTCTTGAGACTCCATCACTGGTTCAGACATAGAAGTTGCATTTACTACAGATAATATTGTTTGTTGCATTTGCTACAGATAATATATATATCATTTACTACAGATAATATTGGTTTCCCCACTGCATGTTAGGCAGTGATGGAGCCTCGACATTTGGTCTCCATCTCAAGACTTCCCATTTTCCAAGTCTCAGTCTCGAAGGTTTGAGGTCTTGTCTTGGTCCAGTACAATCACAAGTACATTTGCTTGAGGCTTTAGTACTGCATCAATATGGCTTAGTAAAACTTTTGTAAATCAACATGTTTTTTTGTCTGCTGCATTTGCAGATCAGATAAGAAACAACCAAAGCAGGTAGGAAAAATTCCAGAAATTAAAAAAAGTTGCAAGTTCATAGTTGCAACAAAATACTTTTTGAAAATTTGTAGAAAAATATTGGCTTAATCCACAAATTTTCAATTCTCGAGTCTCGGATTTTTCAGTGAGGTGTCAGTCTCAACGTTTAGGTCTCGACTACATCACTGATGTTAGGTTCTTGAATCATTTTCGCCTCACTCCCACCTCCAACCAATCTTATCTCTCTTAGTCTCCACATGTAATTTTGTGACCTGCATGTTTCTGCAGAGCAACTTGCCCAGAATTTGCGGCCTCTTGTTGTAGATACTGTTGTGATCGGAAAGCCTGAGCAGCATGTGCGCAAAGCTTTACACTGTGGCAGGAAGAAACAATAGAATTCACCCAACAAGATCACTCTATTATTGCTTGTTTGCGGCACATATATATGGTGTTGTTCTGTGCGCACATTCCGTTCGTGGTGAACTGTACATTTAGCACAATGCCGTTGGAGAGGTTGCAACAATACCCTGGATTTAAATTCCAAGGATGGTTTTCTATTTGTTTGGAAATTATGTCTTTGCCTTTTTTAATAAAAACTTCAGTTACACTGGATTTAAAGCCCTGAAAATTCTTTTGCTTTGAATTCGGGATACCAAAATAATCACAATCCTATCTATACAAAAGCTATCTGATCATGACAACCAAATCAACAAGACTAAAATACGAAATATGCTAATATTGCATTCATCTTAGCCCAAGTCTGGAATACGATATGCTTCAATTTTTCTGACTCTTCCAAAGTGGAAAGCTTGGGACTCATCAACGTATCTTTTTGAGTCACTGTTGCAAGCATTCTAACTGCGAAATGGCATGTCAGTAAGTGTGTTCTTTGGAATCAGATGAATCGCTGTAAAGTTGTCTGGATTCCCATTATTGTTGTACTACTTACTATTATCACTTTCATATTCCAGAAACCTTACTTTCCAGTCACTTTCTACCCATAAAACGGTTTTGGTTTCATTTATTACGAAGTTACGCCTTTTTCCACTGTAAGTATCTCAACATAATCAAACAGCAAACAACTGCAAAAAAGAAAAAAAACTGCAGACTTGTGGAAAAGTATTGTTTATCCACAATTTTATGCCTAAATGACCACTGTGCTGAATTCATCCCAGCTGCATAAACCTGTCTAAAAACTCACAAACGATACTAAACAAAAAACGCTAGAATCTTATTCGACAGGACTGACTCGATATTCCTGATTTTTTGTCGTCCAGAACTGAAAATTTTCCCCAAAAATGTTCATCAAAATCTCTACTGAATCTCTCCTGCTAAGAACGAACAGTCAACAGAGTTCAAGATGGTGGATAACAAACCTGCAATCACTAAAAAGCACTTGAAAAGAAAGTGTGACTATGGCTGAATTCGGGACATCGGTCGTTGAGCGATAAAATAATCGTGTGCAGGATAAACAAACAAAACGTTGGATGGGATGAATTCAGAACATATGACATTAAAGGATCAATAACTGGAAAATACATCTTTCTCAAATAATTTATTTCACTAGATATTTTATCACTTCAACAGTCATTCATGACAGAAGAGAGTAAAATAAACATTTACAGATCTAGGCTAGATATACGATAACATGTCAAACCAAGACTTACAGCAAAGTACATTCCAACTTTGACAGTTTTTCATTTCCCATATCATTAAATATATAAAAGAAAGCGTTTCAAAAGAATTGAAGGTTCTAGGTTTGCTGTGAGCCTTCAAGGAATCTGCCTGCCGCACTCTGCAAGCCTCTGCTTTCATAACTTTGCAATGATTCAAACTTTCATATATCCACATTTAAGCAACAAACCACAATTACAACACAAGTGAGTTATATCTCAAGTGTTTTACTAGGAAACCATTTCACACATTTTATGCATCTTTAGTCCAGCGATTTGCGAGAAAAAACTTACAGGTTAAATGATGAAAAAAAATTAATGAATGCATGTGGACTGCAGTTTCAAACATATGCTATCACCATAATGCTGGTCCCATCTGCCAAAACTGAATTGAAGCCAATTATGATGGCTAGCTTCAAACAAAGAAGTGATTAGTCAGGTCGACACATGCGGCTTGCACAGAAAGTGGCTTATTCATTGTAATGCCAATTGTAGCAGGCGAGCTCCTGTCACCTTGAAGATACAGATCAAAGATAGAAATTGAACCATAAACCTTCTTTACAGCTGTCATAAGTGCATTCTGGTACACTTTGACAAATGCCTTACCTCACTCACCTAAAGTTCCACCAGCTGTAGCTCAGTCTGTTATTTACCCTTAGCAGCTGTGGACTTTTTTTATGGTGATTCCTACAGGGGTGATTTTTGCTTGATATCAGTGTTCAGTTAGCCATCACCGTTAACTAGGTTTTTGCTATGATTTGCCACCACTCACTATACCAGTAGCTACATGGTCTAGCTCACAAAGACAGAAAAATCAGAAATGACAAACAGACAGAAAAAGCAAGTGCAGCTGACCATTCTAGACATCTGATTAGTGAAAAACAAGCAATTTTGTTCTAGACTTTGTTACTTGTAGATTTCAGATGACTTCTTCAAGGCAGCTTAGGGTGTTGTAGTAAAGTCAAACAACAACTACAACAAACTTTCAGGGTACATATTATGTGTGAATAGAGCAAAGTTTTAACCTCAACAAATGATGCATGTAACAAGACAAAACCTACTATGCAATGATTGACAGCTCAGCTTTTGAGCAATTATACACATCTTCCATATGTTAATGAATAATGTTCTTACTGTTGCTTGGTACTATTTTCACTGAGGATGGTTGCCACAATACAAAGGTTAAAAAACACCTGAGTTTTGATTGAAGTCAAATCCAAATAAACAGTAATACTTCATATAGAAAAACGATTTACTTTAACAACTAAGTAAACTGGCAGAAGAACTATTTATTTAAAAAGCTCACTGTTTAAAACTGCAGCATCACATGCTAACCATAGGTTTTTAGTTGACTGCTCTTTTCTTCCAAAACTTCATCCAACTTTAATCTCATTTCCTGTTCATTTGACAAGTTTTCTTGCAAAAACAAATAATCTTTCTTAATTCCCTTTAACTTTTGTTCTAGTTCTTCCATCTTCACCTATAAATAAGAAAATTCATCAATTATAACATGTGTAAATATATGTGTATTTAGAAGAGTTTTGAAAAACACTGAAAGTGAAATGATCATTATTTGTGTTTTTACCATAGGATTACCCAATATGTTGACAAGAAACTCCCTAAAATGGATCTTAAAATTCCTTAAATTTCACAAAAATTCCCTAGATTTTACACTAAGCAGTATATTACTTAGGAATGAGTATAAAAGTTAACTATTCCTGAATTTTTCAGAATAGACAAATCAAATCCAGAAATCCCATTTTGTTTTTGTTTTTCCTACAGTACAATGCTTTCCACCTGAAAACTATATAACACCTTCAATGCCAGGTGCATTTACCTGTAAATCCCGTATTTTGACGTCACTTTGCAACTCTAACTCATCATTCGATTGTACTAGAGAGCTGTTCAAACCCTCAAAAGACTCATCAAGTCTTCTAATGGTTTCGATTTTTTGTGGTTGACATCATAAGTGGGATAGGTTTAACCATTATTGGCCAAAGTCATAGAGCCCTGGGCCCCAATCGCAAAAGGGAAGTGTTTAGCTCACGTTTTTAGTGGAAACTAGGCTAAAGTCTGAGTCTTTTAAGCCTTTGATTGGCTTTGTAGGGTTTCTGCTTTAAAACTTATGACCAAAAAGACTAAATTTAGTTAAAACTTACCCAAAACGATCCTTCTATTCAAATTTTGTTTTTTGCCCTAACTTTCAAGCCAGAAACCATTTCTAGATTTTACAACGTCCATTTTAGAATGCCCTAGCTTTTGAAATGTCCATTTCTAATACAGAACAAAGCTTTCACAAAGAAGGCATTAGCAGTTGATAATTGAACTATCTAGAAAGGCTGAGCTACAGGAAAAATGATTAACACCTTGGTTTCTGGTAGAATAAGCCTAAAATCCAGCAGTTTGTACATGTTTTTGCATGGAAATATCTCCACAGGCAATTGTGCTTGAGAGCTGTTCAAACTCCCCAAAAGAATCAGCCAGTCTTCGAGTCTGCAATGAAAAAAAACTTTTTCGTTTTGGGTTTTTTGTGAGTGACACCATAAGTGGAGCTGTTTTAGACCTTTTTGGCCCATTTCATCTGGCCTTAAGCCCAAACCGCTAGATGGTAGCATTTCACTCAAGTTTTTATTGGAAACTAGGCTAAAATCTGAGACTTTTGATACTTTGATCAATCTGCTGGGGTTTCAGGTTCAAAAGTTATGATATAAAATGAACAAACAAAGTAATTAATCCCATAATTAGATTACTTTGTTTATTCAGGATGTAAGTTTTGAACAAGAAACGCTAGAAAGTTGATCAAGGTTTCAAGAGACACAGATTCCAGTCTAGTTTCCAATGAAAACTTGAGTGAAATACTTCCGTCTAGTGGTTGGGTGCAGGTCAGGTACCAAAAATGGTCAAAAGCCTACCTTACTTATGATGTCACTCACAAAAAATACTGTAACCCAAAACCAAAAATTTTTTGTCACTGCAATCTTGAAGACTTGCCAAGTCTTCTTAGGGTTTGGATAGCTCTCTAGCACGATCAGCTGAGTCAAGTCAACTGAAATATCCCTGGTTTTTCCCCGATTTCCAAGTATGATATATTCATAGACCAGCAGCCAAAGTGTTAATGAAGTTTGCCACTACTCAATAAGCCAGGGATCGAAACAAAAATACAACTTAGACAACAAGTCTTTGGAGAAAATTTTGGCCATTTTTTTAACACTTTGAGAGCCAGCGTACAATATATTCATACCTAGATTTTGGCCTAAAAACAGCAGTTTTCAGTTGCCTTACCAACGCCATGGCTCCTCTGCCAATTGCGCTAGAGAGCTGTTCAATGGCTGAAACAGATCGGCCAGGCTTCTTGTCTGCACACGAAAAAAATTTTTTGGTTGGGGCATGCAGATTTTTTGTGAGTGACGTCGTAAGTGAATTAGTTTTTGGATCATTTTGGCTCATGTTACTAGGCCTAACGTCCAGCCGCTAGGCCAAAGTGTTTTGCTGAAGTTTTCACTGGAAACTAGACTCGAGTCCGAGTCTTTTAAGCCTTTGATTAACTTTCTAGCGTTTCTGGTTCAAAAGTTATGATCTAAAATAAACAAATTAATTAATTATCTAATTAGCTAATTAGTCTAATATTTTTTATTACTTCAGATCATAACATTTGAACCCAAAACCCTAGCAAGTCATCCAAAGTATCAAAAGACTCCGATTGTAGCCTAGAATCCAATAAAAATTTCAGCGTAATACTACCATCTAATGGTTGGCAACCAGGGCCAGGCAAAGTGGGCCAAGGTGGCCTGAAATTTCTCCACTTATGATGTCACTCACAAAAAATCTGCACCCCCAACCAAAAAATTTTTTCGAGTGCAGACTAGAAGACTTGCGGCATCTTTTGAGACTTTGACCGGGTCGATAGCGTATAATGGACGGGATAAATTCCCGCACAAAGCCATGTTTTTTTCTCGGAAGTCTCCAAAAGCGGCCAGGTGCGAAAGTTTTTGTTTTTTTGTGCACTATTCATGAGAATTTTTCAGGTTGGCTTTCGGAGGTCAAGAAAAGTTTGCTACAGATGTTTTTAGTATTTTAGACTATTCTTAAATTTGTCATAATTCATAATGCACTGATCAGACAAACCTTGGCTGTTTAAAAATACTAAACCAATAAACATTTGCAGTTTTGTGTCCGAATAGCGAGATTGACAAATGGATTGGTTATAAAACATTTTTCCATCAACCTTAACACATTGTCTTAACACCATTATTTAATGTTTATATGATTCATCCAATAATTGCGTGTTAGCATTTTCAGCCTCTAATGTGTAAAGCACAAACATCAGGTTTAGCTTGAAGTCAACATTTAATTTAAAATCACCTTATAATTAATTGCTGGTGTCGAAGGGCTCTCCCTTGGAGAATCACTCTCATACACATCATAAACCTGCAAACAAATTACACAAAGCAATCAAATCAAAAAGGTTGAGGTGAGTTGCTGCCTATGAAAAGGATACTAAAACGTGGTCAATGACAATAACTGATAGTAGAGATCAGATAGGTACCAAACTGGGCATAGCACCAGAATAGTGGTCAGCAAACTGTGGGCTTTTAGCCCTTTTCATCTGGCTGCGCAACACTTACTGTTGTTGGTCGCATGGTATGTAAAAGCTACAGTTCTGCGCTGGTTGCGTGGGCTAACATATAGGCTACCAAACAACTAGAGAACATTGATTGTTTGATAATAACAAAGAACTGTTTCTGTTATTATATGACATGAACATGCCATTGCTATGTGACAGGTAGCTAAATACAACGTAAATTCGACATTGGGCCTTCCAAAATAAGCATGGGCCTTTGCTTTTTCCTTTAAGACCTGTATGAGCCAATTCAAAGGCTATCATTTCACAATTCCATAACTCCTCTGCCGATTGCGCTAAAAAGCTGTTCAAACCTTCAAAAGATGCGGCAAGTTTGTGAGTCTGCAATGAAAAAAATTTCTTGGTTTTGGGTGTCCAGTTTTTTGTAAATGATGTAATAAGTGGGTAGGTTTGTGGCCAATTTGGATGAGGTTACCTGGCACTGGGCACAGCTGCGAGTGGAAGTATTTGCTCAAGTTTTTATTGGAAACTAGGGTAAAATCTGAGTCTTAAGCCTTTGATTGGCTTTCTAGAGTTCCTGGTTTAAAAGTAATTGCCAAACAACTATAAAATCAATAATTTATTAAAATTTGGTTATTTCACAATTCTTGAACCAGAAACGCTAGAAAGCCAATCAAAGGCTCGAAGGGCTCGGATTTTAGACTAGTTCCCAACAGAAACATGAGCAAAATACTTCCAACTAGCAGTTGGGCTGAGGGTCAGGTAACCTGGGACAAAATGGCCAAAAATCTAGCCTACTTATGACATCACTCATAAAGATTTCCTGTTCATTTGACAAGTGAAAGCCAAAACCAACATATTTTTTCATTGCAAACTAGAAGACTCGGCGAGTTTTTTGAGGGTTTGAATAACTCTCTAGCACAGTGGTTCTTAACCTGTGAGAAATTCCCCACTGGTGGGGAATGGCGGAGTTGCCAAGTGGGGAATGACCAGTACGACAGTAGAACCACTACTTCAAAATTTAACACATCACATCCAAATGTTGACTTACTTTACAAATCACAATCATTTACAGACTGTTTTAATAACAAAAACAACCAATATATCAGGATTACTGTGCTAAAACATGCCTGCAGCTTGGTTTTCCACACCAAGCAGCAAAAAAATTAAGACTTTTAGTGCATTGTGTCCAGCATAACTCATTGCATTAAATGCATTGCTGATCATGTGTTGCAATAATTACTGTTTCTGACATCGCCGATCATTTCTTTTTCTCTATCCCTCTCATTAAAGTTATCATCAATCATTAACACTTTCGAAGCCGGTCTAAATCAAGCGGTTCACACAAAAACAACTGCATCGAACATGGCTTTGCGTGAGCGTAACTCAGGCACCAAAAGTGCTAGAAAGCTGTTAAAAGGCTCAGAAGATGCGACAAGACTTCTAGACTGCACTCAAAAAAAATTATTTGCTTGGGGGTTGCAGATTTTTGTGAGTGACATCATAAGTGGAGGACTTTCAGGCCACCTTGGCCCACTTTACCTGCCCTGGGCTCAAACCATTAGATGGTAGCATTTCACTGAAGTTTTTATTGGAAACTAGGCTACAATACAAGTCTTAAAACTTTGGATGACCTGCTGGAGTTTTAGGTTCGAAAGTTATGATCTAAAGTAATAAAAATATTTTACTAATTAGCTTATTAGATAATTCATTAATTTGTTTGTTTCAGATCATAACTTTTGAACCAAAAACGCTAGGAAGTCCATCAAAGGCTGAAAAGACTCGGACTTGAGCCTAGTTTCCAATGAAAACTTCAGCAAAATACTTTGGCCTAGCGGTTGGGCCCTAGGCCAGGTAACATGAGCCAAAATGGCTCCTAAACTACTTCATTTTTTATGTCAGTCACAAAAAATCTGCAACCCCCAACCAAAAAAATTTTTTCTCTGGCTTTGGGAAGGTCAGCCTTTTAGCTTCGAAAAAGTTTTAGTAATGTCGTTGTAAATAGCCACAGTTCGCGTGTTTTTCTTTACTTGTTTTCAAGTGCCAACATTTCGCCTATGAGATTTGTCCTACTTTTACAGGACTGATGATGCGTTGGAACACACGAAACTAGTTTCCCGGTCAATAAACTGTGACTGATTTACTTGCTGCCATCTTTGTGGCCTTTAACATTTTGGCACACGGGTGGTTTCGGCAATTTTCGCAAAAAAAACAGCAGTTTTCGGTTGCCTTACCAACGCCCTAGCTCCTCCGCCGATTGCGCTAGAGAGCTGTTCAATGGCTCAAACGGATCAGCCAGTCTAGTAGATTGCACTCGAAAAAAATTTTTTTCTTGGGGGTGCGAGTTTTTTGTGAGTGACGTCATAAGTGAAGTAGTTTTAGGGTCATTTTGGCTCATGTTGCCTGGCCTAGGGCCCAACCACTAGGCCAAAGTGTTTTGCTGAAGTTTTCATTGGAAACTAGACTCTAGTCCGAGTTTTTTGAGCCTTTGATCGACTTTCTAGCGTTTCTGGTTCAAAAGTTATGATCTAAAATAAACAAATTAATAAATTTCTAATTAGCTGATTAGTCAAATATTTTTACTAACTTACATCACAACTTTTGAACCCGAAACCTCAGCAGTTCATCCAAAGTATCAAAAGACTCGGATTGTAGCCTAGTTTCCAGTAAAAACTTCAGCGAAATACTACCACCTAACGGTTGGGGCCCAGGGCCAGACAAAGTGGGCCAAGGTGGCCTAAAAGTCCTCTACTTATGACGTCACTCACAAAAAACCCGCATCCCCCAAGCAAAAAAATTTTTTTCGAGTACAATTTACTAGATTGGCCGATCCGTTTGAGCCGTTGAACAGCTCTCTAGCGCAATCGGCGGAGGAGCTAGGGCGTTGGTAAGGCAACCAAAAACTGCTGTTTTTTTTGCGAAAATCGCCGAAACCACCCGGGTGCCAAAAAGTTAAGAAGGCATGAAGTTCTGTTGTTCAAGCTTTCAAAAGAGCATACAATTTTTGATTAGTTCACTGAATGAAATGAAGGCTTAGGCAAAGGCATTAAATATTTTCAACAGATAACACCTCTCATTCACTCTACCTCATATTCATTTCAATTTGGGCTTTAATTATGTTAATTACAGATTTTCTGATATATTAACACAATCATATTCACTATTTTACTTTCACCTCTGAAATATTCTCTCCTCTCTTATAGGTCAATTAAAGTTATAACTATTTAAAAAAATATACACAGTTAACTCTCCTGTTACTGTTTTTATAACAATCTTGTGTCAAGTATAAGTGTTTTCTTGACTAAATTTCTCATGGAAAATGCTACAAAACTCAATTATAGGTAGCCATGAACACAATTTTCTATACCAGTTGTGCAACAAATCAACTAATTTTGCAACAAAGTTTCACATCAAGATAATAAAAATTAGACTGACTTCAAATCAAAACATTTATGTAGCCGAGATATGTGAAGCCAGTTTGGAAAGAAAACTTGAATTTAGACCCAGACCTCAGACCCACATTCAAATAAATGTTTTAGATTTTTGACCTGATTAGCCAGAAAAATATTTTTTATTGGTGAGAGCTGTTCTTCATCTTTAACAGATATGCTGGAAACTAAGGATGCAGATGTCGTTTGAGTTTGGGCAACATCACATTCCTGTAAAAAAAAAGTTAACCACAAGTTACTGAAGATCATTCACAGTATTTCAAACATTTTACACTAGTAAGCAAACATCAATATTTTATGGACTACTTAACAAAAAAACTGTTTCAGAATGATGTTTGATGTATTTAATAATTTAAATAATTATGGTAAACCAGATCGCTTCGAGCTTCTGACAGTCATTGTAAATTATACCAAAGCAAAGTGCTGTGCACTTCTTCATTGTTCGAGCAGTTCTTTCAATCCAATGCTAGGCTGCACTAGATTTTAGGTCATGTGTTGAGCAGCCATTTGATTGCCATGAAGAACTGTCAGACCATGCACTCAATAACAGAGGTGATCAGAGTAATTTTTTTTTTACTCTTGCTCCTGTTCCAAAAAGCGACTCCAGCTCCTGATCTCATTGAAAATTACACTCCAACTCCTGTTTAAACTCCGAAAACTCAAAAGCAATATGTATATTTTACCTCATGAGACAAAAAAGACTGCTGAAGCTATTTTGTCGTTATGCATTTGAATACGTTATGTCATGGTTTTAGTGCTGGCAAGCAGTTAGTGGCTTCTTGTCTACTTTACATTGCTGTAGGAAACACTAACCCATTGTCTCTTTGTGTCGTATTGTATTGTCATGTGACCACTTCAACTAAACATGTTAACTTAAAACAAAATAACCCTGCGCAGCTTTCGCCTCGTGAGGCAAAATAGACAATACCAAGCTTGAAACCTAGAAATAAAATCTTTGTTCTTGTCCCCTGAACCAAATCTCATTCAACTCTTTCAGTTTTAACATGAACCAAATCGTTTAACTTTTTCATGAAACTCTTTGTGTTTCCGGCACAAACAAGTGAAACATGAAACAAGAATAAGTTACACTGTTATTTTGTCACTTGGCCTGTTAGCCTCCGCAAATAAAGCCACATGGGCTACATACAAAACACTTCATACCATCTTATTCACACATTTAAATTATTTCCTTCATTAGGCTATATTGTGAATTTGTAAGATAATAATGGCATATTTAGGAATAACCTGAAGTGAACTGAATTTTAGTTGGCTTGGCTGAAACTGCACCGTTGTTGTTGCCTTGTAAAGGTACATACACTGTTATCTTGTGCATTTCCATAGAAATAAATAATAAATTGTAATACCACTCATAACACGACACAGTGCAGAGGTAAAATTTCCAGTAACTAACGTATCCACAAAATCAAAACAACCTATTCCTGTGATGCAGCAGATGAGCACCAGAGGGATATTGAGTCGTTGACCTTTAACTATTGAATAAACTGTTACAGTCCAGGTTCAACTCATGGTGTTGCATATATATATATATGCATGGGAAAGAGGTGCCAGATGATCAATACAGTTGCATAGGAGGTGTTGACTCACAACCAGTCTTTCTTGGTGGGTCAGGTTCTTGGAACTGCAAAGATCTAGATGTGGCAAAGAAAATATAAACCCAGCTAAAATGAAACTCTACCCACGTTGTCAAATATCCTTTTTGTTTAATAGACTATGGTTTAGACAACATATTTTATGTACTCTCCATCAGACAAGAGTTATCATATTGATGAGGTAATTGAAACGTCATGTTTCACTAACCTCTTTAGTAGTCAAAAAAAGAATACAATGTTTATTAACCCTAATGGAATATTATGAAGTTACCACACAACAGCATGACTCTGCATTACCTGTGCATTCCTTGTGTTCTCCATAAAAGTAAAAATTTTGCAGCAGCTAATAATTACGGGCAGCAACAGCTCTATTAATAATAAATTCTGCAAAAAAACAAAGCATGCAGATAATGAACAGTGACATAGTCCTATTTAATTTTGTATGATTAATGGCTATGTGTGAAGCGTGTAATACAAAGTAAGAAGGACTAAGTGCAAGCACTTGTAGTACCTTGCCTTGACACTTTGACTGGTAAAGCCATCATAGTGGCTCTGAATCACCTTTTAGATCATACTAACAAACCGGAAGATCTACATCAAAATTTTAGACATCTTTGGACAAGCTGCAATCGAAAAGCATTTTCTGGTGTCTGTTTTGAGTATACGTGACAACTTCAAAAGAAAATTCAATTTCTTATCCTTCTGTCCTGGCGCCCCTTCTGTTCAACATCTACACCTCTGACCTGCCAGCCATCATCTCCAGAAAGTATGCATATGCTGACGACCTAGCAATCATGCATGCTGATGGAGATTGGCTGGCAGTGGAAGGGGCGCTGAGCAAGGACATGGCAACACTAGGTGAATACCTCCAGACTTGGAAGCTAAAGCTCAGCACCATGAAAACGGTGTTGGCAGTCTTCCATCTCAACAACAAGGAAGCCAAACGTGAGCTGAAAGTCAACTTCAACAATGAAACCCTGCCCTTCTGCTCCAAGCCCAAATACCTCAGAGTGATGTTGGACAGGTCGCTCACGTACCGCCGACACCTCCAGTCACTTCGCAAGAAGCTAACATCACACGTTGTGCACTCTTGAGGTGACTTGCTGGCTCTGTTTGGGGTGCTAGAGCAACAACGTTGCAAACAGCCACCCTAGCCCTGGTCCATTTGACTGCAGAGTACTGCGCTCCTGTTTGGTGCCACAGTGCTCATACCCGCCTTATTGACCCCACCATCAACGACGCCTTGTAAATAGTGACTAGATGCCTACGTCCTACACCAGCAGACAACCTTCCAATCCTCGCAGGCATCCAACCCGCTGAGGTTCGTCGCTGAGGAGCCACACTATCTCTAGGACGCCGTGCCATGGAGCCTGGACACCTGCTCCACTCTGCGCTCACCCGTCCATCGGGTACAGCTGCACAGCAATTTAAATCAAGACACCCATTTGTACCTGCCGCACAACAACTCATCAGTTTTTCTGACAACATACGTGCAGCACAGTGGGCAGATCATCAATGGAATGCAGAGTGGGCAGACAACCCCACAAGACTCCACACTTTAATTCCAGACACCGGTACACACACCCCCAGAATGACCCTCCCAAGAAGAGCCTGGGTCCGGCTCAACCGCCTCCACACCGGTGTCGGACGTTTCCGCTCTTGCCTGTACAAATGGGGTATGGCCTCATCTGCGGCCTGTGAGTGCAGCGCAGAACAAACCGTCAACCATGTCGTCCTCCACTGTCCAATCCATCAAACTCTCAACGGACTACACAGCGTGACGGTTCTGGATGATCAGACAACCAAATGGCTGCTCAACAGCTGCACCGATATCTAGGCGGGTTAGCAGTGGATAAAAGAACTCGTTCAAACAAAAAAGAAAAAAAGAGCACTATGCCAACAGAGAGGTTGCAACAGACGTTACACATGACCATGTTGATGTAAAACAGAGTTTGGTATGGTGTCACTGATTCTGATATTTTGTCAATTTTAGCTTCGATAATATAATTTTTACCATTTTGCAACTTTCTAGAGACCGCATAAGATTGTTAACTGCTTAAGATTGTTAACTGCTTCTGTCCAACATTTTACACTGTGTGGTATATGGTCAAGTGGGGTAAAAAAATTTCTCAATGTTGAGGTAAAAAGTAACTACCCCCTTAAAAAATATAAACAAAAGGTTTCAAACGAATTGGTCCTACAGAGGCATTCATTGAGACATTGTTTGCAACATATTTGTTCCAACCCAAGTGCCCTCAAATAAAGTTGGCAGATTTGTTTGAAAATTGATGTAGGTATGAGATAGGACCAAAAGTTTCAAACAAATTTTATGAACACTTATGCTGCTTTAGAAGTGCTTAGCATAAACATGTCAAGTTGGCAACTGCTCTGGTAATGCATGTCTCTGCACAGGGGTGCATCCAGGGGGTCTGTTTGGCTGTCATGATAGACGCCTTTGCATCACAGGCAGGATACTCAGCATTAAAGCCGATGATAAAATGTCAAACGCTGTCACTGCAGGTCTCTAATGCGGGTGGGTTGGAACAGGCAACAGCCTACATTTCCCTTCTAACGTTGCATAGTACTATTATGAAACAACAACGTCCCTGCCTTTTCTAAATGGTGCCTGCGCAATGGCATGAAACAATTCACATCTTTCAACACTTTAAATTGATATTGAGTCGAACACACTTGTATTGAAATTTCCTCCTCTGGCAGTGCCAACTCCAATGCCAGCAAAGCTGTCAGAAGCTCGTACACTGCCACGCACATGCTGAGCTGTTTGTAGTATTTCGCTTCGTGGCGAGAGGACACAGTGTCCAATCGCGATCGTTTTATTTTGCAGTTTCTGCCTATATTTTATCTGCTGTTTATACCTAATAGGTTACCACTAAACCAAATAAGTTTAGGCCTTGCTCAACGTAATGCAGGTTTGTTTCAAAATAACCTATATTTTTAAGAGGAACTTCTCATAATAAAAAGCACAACAGCTAGCCTCAGAAATTGATGGTCGCATTATCTGAACAAAATATCGGTCAAGCGTTGTATTGGAAAATAGCTTTTTCAGAATTGAGAAGTTGATGATGTTGTTTTCTGTGCAAAATGTACTAGATTGATTTCGAGTAAGTCACTTTTACATTACAGTGTAAAGTCATCAGAGCAATTGCAACTCAATCTTTCTTCTCCGTAGTAGTGTCGCAAGTACTGTATATTTATAACACCGCCATCTTTGATAGACAGCGCTCCACTGACAAAGTTGTACAGCTGATTGTCAGCTACGATTTTATAAGTGTATGTACGTATGTATGAACAGCTCTCATTGCTGTGTGGCTGACATTTTCTGAAGACAAAAAGCAGCATTGTGGAGACATAGTTTTAGGATATGGGCAGTTTTGCAAAAGACTCTTTTCAACCATTAGTAAACAGGATTTTAGTCAAGAAGTTGGAGAAGTATTGACTTAGATGTATATTGACCTATAACTCAAAACTCAGGCTTGCTTAGGAATTGAACATAGCATATACATTTAGCCTCATTTCTTATGTTGGGACAATGGTAACCAACCAATCCAAAGATATTTATTCAGTGACTCTTACACTTTGTGACTTTGTGCCTGTGCTGAATACATTGCTTCACAAGTCATCTGATTTGCCTGAGTTTAACCAAACCCACAATGCAGTTTTCATCTTAGTGCAAACATTTGCTTTACATGTACATAACATCTTGTTTTGATGGACATTCTTTTCATGTAACGTTAATCAGGGTTGCGGAGTCATAGGTTTTTAGGTGGAATCGGATTCCTAAGATCACTAAGAGTCGGAGTCATATAAAAAAATCTGACTCCGACAGTCCAATATACCATTTTATACATTGCACTCCTAAGTTAGGAATCCTGACTCGTGCCTGCTGAAATTGGTAGTTTCTTTTGAATTTTCATGCAAACTGTTAATTCTTGCTGTGTACGATGATTTCCATTGATTGCTAGTAGCTACAAAATTGTTGACGGCGAAACTTCATTCATGTTATGCTAAGGGAGTCAGTGTCGGAAATTTTGGAAAGGTCGGAGTTGGACACTTTATCTCTGACTCCGCCACGTGGTGTTAAATGCAAGTGTTTTGATTTCTGTTTAATTGCAAAGATACTTTCGTGTCCGTATAACTACAAGAAAGAATCTTTTGACATGAAGTTTGATAAATATTTGTTGTTAAATCTAAAAATTTTGATTGTGAAAAGACTGGATAAGTGCCATCACTAACAAAAGTCACAAGGCAACAGTCAGTAGACGACTAAGTATGCAGAAATTACATTGTAGATGGGTATGTGTGCAGGGGCCGACAAGGGAATATGGGAAGGATACAATCATGACGTAAAAACGCATAACTTGTTGTGCTTGGTTGATTGATAGCTCAGACAGACATGCTAGCAAACTATTGACAGCATGAAACATGGTATTGCCCCTAAAATGCAGTAGAAAGCTTCACTCCAGGCTTACTTTTAGTTCTTTTGTAAAGTTTACAAAAACTTGTACTGTATATCTGATTTGTTAAGCCAAATTTTTCACGACCCCAAAATTACATTTTGCAACCGCAAATGGGGTTGCAACCCATAGTTTGAGAAGCCCTTGTTTGTTGTCGTGAAAATTAGCCATTGAGACTGTCAAGAATTTCACCTGTTTAGATATGGCAAAACTATGTTAGATATGTCATAATTCCACAACCTGCTTTCAACCAGTTGCTATCGAAACCACTGGTGTGTATCACACGTCTACAGCCCCTTTTTTCGAGCTGCCTTGCAAAGAAACTTGTTGATATGTCAGGTGACCCCAGGGAGCAACAGTGGTTCCATCAGTGCTTGTCCTTGGATGTGGTCACAGGCAACGCTTCCAGCATATTGGCCTGTGTGTAAGTTTTATCTGATTTTAGCTATCCTCAGTGTATTCAGTGTTGCTGCCCACCACTCACCTCTTTTCAATGAATAGCTAAGCCTTCCAACTATTTGCGTTTTCTGTAAGCTTTGTTGCTTTTCAAATATTTGCGCTTTCTGCAAGACCCCTGTACAATATTGTTTCTCTCCTCTTTTTTTAGCTATCCTGACTACCATATGGCCTATGATGAAAACAAAGCATTGAGATATCTCACTTCACTTGAAACTCTTGAGGCCTTAAAAAAGGAAGTGGCTACAGAACCGCCAGTGGATCTTCATATTTTAAGTATTATTTAACTGCCTCCTGTAACGTAACGTACTAAACGTAAACCCTGAACCTAACCCCAACACCAACTCCTGAACTCAAACATTAGGAACTTTTGAAAAGAGTAAAGAAAAACTGGTCCCATGAATTGAAGTGTGCAAGCACTCCTACCAAAACTTGCTAGTTGCTACAAAATTATTGACAGAAAGTCAAACTTCATTCATACACTTGATGTTAAAGAGTCAAGAGTTGGAAATTTTGTAAAGGTCGGACTTGGACATTTTACCTCCGACTCTGCAGCCTTGCCAAACAAACATACATATATAAAATTGATGCTGACATCATTTGCACAACTGCACCTCTGGAGTAGTGTATATTGAGATTAAGATTGTTAAGAATCAATATACTTGCAAAATCACTGCAGGGAACTACTACCAAAATGAAGTCGCCAAGCTGAGACCCGAACTGAAAACCATTGGCACAGCAGACTAAACACTACCGCTAGTCCATTACACCACTAAGACAATGCCACTTGAGTGACAAACTCAGCGTTTTATTCAAACCATGTCGTGCGAAGCAGATCCGTAGCCACTTCCTCAAAAAAAATCCACAAAATATCAATATCAATGACAAAATGCAGTCGCAGAGAAACCACATGAAAATATTAGGCATTCCAGGTTCAGATTGACTAAATGCACCAAATCGCTGATCAAAATATGCCAAATATCTTAAATAAATGCCCAACAGGTTGAAAAAAAATCTGTAAAGCAGACAGGCTTAAGAAGTGTCTAGGTAGCCAGCAACAGTATGATTCACCCCATACAAGTGACTTCACTCCACAGGTGAAACAAGCAAGGAATCAACATGACACTACATATCGTCAATCCTTACATCTGCAAGCAGTGCTTACAGTTGAAACGATGAAAGGCTGAAACAAGGTCAGAAAAAGCAAACAACCTCAAGACTGTTGTGAAAAATTGCACAACACCAACCAGTATCATTATCAATATCAGTTTATTTGGGAACAACTATAGTAATCTCCCAGTTAAGTTCACAAAAAATATTCAAAAAATCTGGATTCAACTTTTTCACTAAATTATTAGTATTTGCAGTGAGTCAAACATGGTAACACAACTTGTCATGAAAAACGTTAAACAACCAACAATATGGTGCTAACATTCATGATTTAAACAAGTTACGAATGGTCAGCTGATGCATGTTATGCTCTCTTTTGCGTTTCGCTTTTAACGTCACCTGCTTTAAAGGTAAAACTTATATTCCATATCTTTAAACCTCCTGACAGATGCTCTAAATTTTTTCTTTTTCGTTTCTTCAGACTTTATTCTCGCTTCGTCCAGACGTTTCTAATAGTGATAGTAGCATCACTAACTTTGTACTGCCGTGCGATGCTTCGTTTGCTTGGAGGATTTGTCTGGCTCAACTTAGAGATTACTTCCAATCTCTGTGACTCATTCAAATGCTTGGCTTTACCTGACACTATATGCGAATAGTATAATATAAGTAAACACTATGTGCCTTGCTAAAAATATTAGTTAGCTTCAGTCAATGCAACAATCAGTCTCTAAACGTCAGCCCTAATGATCAGCAACACAGTTGCCAACCTGAGTTCACCAAAAAAAAAAGACCTTGTCTCAAAAAGCAGCCTAGCACGTCATGCATTGCCAGAGCATGTCTGGGAAACAACATCTGCCTTTTCATTATACAAAATATTTTATTGTTAGTGTTTTAGAAATAGTCACATATATTTGTTTTGCAGATTTTCAATGATGATAATAATATTGATCTTCTTGGAGTTTGTTTTAATTTAGTAACAAATAGATGATAGGCCTAATTTGGTATTGAACAAATTGTTGGATCTATGGAAGATTCCTATTCCTGTATATGTAAATGACTTTTCCTATTCCTGTATAATTTTATATGTAAATGTCTTTTGAGCCAACTGTAACAGATACATCTAGAATAGAAATTATGTCCTACTCGAGTACATGCGATGCATTCATTCATTGAAGCTTCAAAACTTACTGCAAAAATAACAACTTAATAAATCCTAACACCAAATAACAAGAACTTAACAAATTCTAACACCTAATAAATCCTAACTTTAAACACGATTATTAACACTATAGAACACATCCGATCATTTTTCAGATAAACGCAGTTGTTGTAAACTGTTATAGTTTTACACGATTTGCTAGTTGCAATAGAAACTACTGGTGTGTATGGCAAGTCCCCTGCCCTTTTTTTGAGGGAAGTAGCTACGGAAACACCTATGGATCTTCTTATTTCAAAACTTATTCATTCCACTGTACTGCCTCGCATGACGCGGTTCAAATAAAGCAGTCAGTTCATCACTCAAGTGGCGTTGTCCTGGTAGCATAACAGATACAATTCACTGGTAGCGCAATGCCACGGATATGTTTCAAGTCTGCCATGCCAATGATTGTGGGTTCGCCTCTCACCTTGGTGTCTTTACGTTTTTGTAATAAAAGTGACCAATTGTACATTTCAATTCATGGGGCCAGTTTTTCTTTACTTTTTTCAAAACTTTCCCACTTTTGCTTTAGGTGTTAAGTAAGTGTTAGGTTAGCTTAGGAGTAGGGTAATGTCAGCATTACGTCAGTGTTGGGCAGGGTGTAAGGAAAATGCAAGGTACCTGGTGCAGTATGGACCTGTAGAGGATCTGATTTTTCTCATTCTAGAGACCTGATTTTTGCTGATTCTAGGGACCCAATGATGATTTTCTCTGATTCTAGGGACCCAATGATGATTTTCTGTGATTCTAAGGACCCAATGATGATTTTCTGTTATTCTAGGGACCCAATTTTCAATTCTAGGGATCCGAATCGGGTCCCTAAAACACCTTAAAAAACCGTGGTGTTAGGTTAGTGTCAGGGTTAGGGCTACAGTTAGGGTTAGGTGTAGCGTTTGCATTTACTATGTTTCTACCAAGCCTACTGCATTCTCCTCCGGCTCCTGCGTTACTGTCACGTTACGTGGTCAAATAAGGTTTCAAATTTAAAGATCCACGGGCAGTTTGTAGCCACTGCCTTTTTTTTGAGCTGCCTTGCGAAGAAGCTTGTTGTTATGTCACTTGTCAGGTGACCTCAGGGAGCGACAGTAACTCCACCAGCACTTCTCCCTGGTGGTGGTCGAACAGAGAAAACGTCGCCAGTAGATTGGTCTGTGTGCAAGTTTCATCTGATTTTAGTATTAGTCATCCTCGGTGTGTAGTGTTACATACTACAGTAGACGGAAGGCATCACATGGCCTAGTAATAGCGTTGTGACATATCTCACTTCGCTCGAAACTCCAAACTCAGCTAACTGCTAGATTGAAAATTTACAGCTAACAGTGAGAAAAAACAGCTAGATTTGGTAGCAAATCGGCCAAAATGACATCAGTGGTGATGGGTTTGTTTATTTTGTTGATGTTTCCATTTCTACACCATGTTTGCGGTACCAGTTCAAAAGTTCCCACCGCAAAATCAATGATCCGTTACGATGAGCAACATCGAAAACAGGTCTTCTATCAGATGGACCGGTGTCAACCGAAATTTCTGACCTAGTCAGGGGTTTCGCGTGACATGTGAAGCGAAATCTCGGAACTCTGCGAATTTTGATCTATTATTGCATGTCAGTTATTTTGCTTCTCGGAGAAAAAGAATAAGCTTTGGCGATTAGCCGAATACATTTTTCGTGTGTGTTGCGCAAACAAAAACTGTAGTTGCAGTGCTGCACCCTCGAGACTCGTCTCGAAACCAATTTTTGCGAGTCCCGGTGTCAAGGAAAATTTCAGACCTCTGCGAAATTTCCGACCTATTGTTGTTTTTCAGCTATTTTGCTTCTGAGAGTAAAGGAATAAAGTTTGGCAAATATTTTTTTGATATTTGTTGAAAAAATTAAAACTTTTTGGTTAGATGCCAGACTCCCACAACAAGGTACAGAATGGGAATAACTATAACCACTGAAAAATATTGGACTTAGTCTTAGATCTCAATTATTCTTCATTTTCTTACCCTAATCAATATCCTAAACCGACACACTTACCTAAACACCAAACCCTAAGCCCTAATCATCAGTTTTCTCAGCGTAATTAATAAGCAGAATCTAACCTCATGTACAAAGAGTAAAAACTCAACTATCAAGAGCTTGTGGAATTCTCTCCAAACTTAAACATTATACAACACTACCTGTACTTAAAGTTGTCTATAACTCATTAATCCATCCCTACCTTAATTACTCAATCCTCAATTGGGGACGTGCTTCAAATGCAACCATTCAACCTCTC
>Ga0210059_1000882_pt1 | contig 42403 bp, 25 predicted proteins | sample Ectturendosymbi2_FD_188042 | JGI IMG/M metagenome (GOLD analysis project Ga0210059, IMG submission 188042) | Ecteinascidia turbinata endosymbiont from Florida, USA - Sample 2 (SPAdes) (version 2) | ecosystem: Host-associated > Tunicates > Ascidians > Unclassified | place: Key West, Florida... | reverse complement strand
TCTACTAAACACTATCTGCAGAAAGCCAGGCTTTAATTCACTAAGGACACCGCTCAATCATGGAGCTGAACAAGCGAGCAATGAAACTCTGAAACAAACACAACAGCGTAACTGATCAAATGCTTCCGAGGGCGGGCAAACTGCACTAAAAGAACACTTTGCAGTATTGCATTACGAGACCGCAAGCACAACGCAACAGCCGCGGGACGAACACAGGGGCACAATTAAGGATTGCAAGATTGCAGGCACCACTACGTGGCAGGGACAAAGTAATCATACATTCACCACAAGTTGCTTTTGGGGTCCCTTTGAAAGCATAGCATTTACACACCACAGTTGCTGCTGGGAGTCCCTTTGAAAGCAAAGTAGGCCTACTTAACGCATTACACTTGCTGTTTGGGACCCTTTGGAAGTAGAGTGCTTACACATGACAGTTGCTGTTGGGAGACTCTGAAAGCAGATTACTTACTTATGATCTACTTCGGAGTATATTATATGAGTGGATAAAGGTTTTTCACCAAAATGAGGAAAATGCACGTGCGAAACCCCTCGAGGGAGACCCTAAAAACGAGGGGCCCGAGGCAAGTGCCACCTCGCCTGACTTCATAACACTGTTGTGACAAAGTAATAGACGACAAATTTGCCTTATATCCCGAATGCTGTCTCCAAGTTGTACAAAATCATAGTGAATAAAGTTACTTGCGTAGGTTTTAGGGGGGCGATCGCCCCTCTGGATCAGCCCCTGATTGCACAGTGGCCACCTGCCATGAGTGTAGCAGGTCACTGTGTGAAACATGCACTGCTAAAACACAACGTCTTTGCGTGAAACGCAGTTCCGCACAAAATCAAGTGTCCTTTTTCGGAATACTCGGACTTTTTCACCCTTTTGTTTTGCTGTTACGTTGATTTTGTTGAATCAAATAACTTATAGAAAAATACCTCCAACTGTGCTATCTTACAAAGCTATTCTACAGCTGTAATCACAGTATTGTTGCTAGAGTCCTGCGAGAGTGGAAACTTTGTGTCTCCCTCCACCTCGCACCCGCAAAATTTAAACCCGCCCCGCACCCGCAGGAATTTGAGAAATCTTGCCCTTTCCCGGCCCGAACCTGCAAACTTCTAACCAGCACCTGGCCCGACCCGCCTCGCACTGTTTCCGTCCCAATTCAGGGTTGCTCGATGAAAATTTTAATCAAAAGCCAAAGAGTGCTAAAAAAGTCAGAAAAGACCAAATCGATTCCAAATTTTGTTTGTGATGCTATTCCATTGTCACAAAAAACAAATAAATTACATGAATATCATCAGAAATTTCTTCAAAATTTGGATTAAGCCCTGTTTGGCCTTGTACTGGACCTCATTATTGATGCTTCTCTGACTTTTTATGGTTTGTGAGATACCACGCTTTAGGTGCAGTTTCTCTCACATTCACTCTCGAAAGTCTCTCACATTCACTCTTGTACTTACGACCACAATCATAAGAGCCCTTCCACTTCCTCGACGTCATTGTCCCATTTTTACTGCCGAGATGCAGACCTGTCCGCAAGCATTGAACCTGCTTAGCGCTTACAACACACTTACAGTGCATGAGTGCACATCAGAGATTGTGCAAAAAAATTGTTTCGAATCTCACATCCCTCAAATCATACCAGCATCAGAACGTGGGCATCGGTATAATGTAGCATTTATGACAGAAACTTTGCAAAAGTGTTGTGGAAAAAAATGGAATAGTAAATAAATTTGTTCAGAGAAAACTTTTTCGGACTAAAAAGGCAAAATACATTTTTTAGGCCAACCAGCTTAAAACGAGTCCAGGTTTCTGAAATTCGGCCTGAAAAAGGCCAACCTGACAACTCTGTGGCAAACCTGCACCTGGTGCTGTGTGTCTGAAAACCACTGAAAACGCACGGAATGTTTTTCATCACTAGTTGCAATTCAATTTGTAGTTGTTGCAAAGCCAACAAAAGCTCAGAAAAACCCTGCAAAGCAAAAAAGTGAAACCTTTTTAAGTTTTAGTCCACCTTTGTATTTCCTTCTCAGAGCACTGGGTATGTCGTTAGCTGACGAATTATTTAATTCGAACCACCAGTGCTAAACACTCGTTCACTAGCAGCGCTAGTTGCCATCATGTAGAATTTGTTTCCTACAAGATCTGGAAACTGCGATTTGTAAACTCCAATTTGTGGTCTCGCCACCACTGGGGAATCTTGTCACACCATGGTTCTCGGCAGCATTGGATTTCTTGCTCATGGCACTTTTACATGCATTGATTCAACATCCAGTTACCCAAGCAAAGAATTTCTTGTCCCGCCCCCGCACCAAGTTTAACCCGCGCCCGCCCCGCAACCGCACGCAAAGCAGTGCGGGTTCCCGCACCCCATGCGGTACCCGCAACCCCCGCGGGGGGACTCTAACTCTTACACAAGAAACGGCAGGGAGTCAAATATGACTCCTTCGGGCATTCTAGATTAATAAAAATCCGGGCATTGTAGCTTTAAGTAGTTTTATTGGACAAAGTTGTTTTGAATTGAGAATGGGTCGTTTACTGTGCTTTAGTGTAGCAACTTAAGTGTGGTGTGTTTTGCTTTCAAGGTTTGCTGAGGATGAAGACAAAAGATTTAGTTTTCTTGAAATGATGAGAATATCGCACAAAAGCTTAAACGGCATAAAAGTAAGACATGTTGTGCTGTCAATGTTTTTAATGTGTTATCTAAGCTACTGTGACATTCTCTTACCTATAGACTGAGCAAAGTTTACCTGTGGAGGACGATTTTCAGATTTTTTGAAAATATTGACGGTTTTATTGCAAAACAGTTTGACAAGCACGGATTTGATTTGAAAGCATCTTTCCTATTTAAACTTTATTTCAATCTGACATTTTTGTGCTGTTATGTCTGACACGGGCATGTCTTTTTGAAGAAACGTTTGGCTGCAAACGGTTTTCCGAGGCAAGGAAGACAGAGTCACGAGTTTGAATCTCCGAAAAGAACATCAGAAAAACTGTTACTACGCACATCCATTCGAAGGTACACCGCAACATGTGTTCATTCCTCTTTTAGTTAAAAGTACTGTTTGTGTTTAAAGTTGAAATCGAATGCGATGTTACTGCTACGATCTTCAAGCAATTTTACCCATGCGCCCCACTACACTGAAAAGTGTTGTCTGAACACTTTACCTTGAATACCTACCACAATTTGCAAAACGTCTATCCAATGCTGAAACTAATGGATAATCCATTTATATTACAACGAAATGCTGATCAACCTTTTGTCATTGGTGAGTTACAGCACCGTTTACAAGACCGGTGAATTTACGACAGTTTTATTTTGCTACGGGCAATGGAAAGTTCATGTGGTGCAGCTGCTTGATTTCATTTAGATCCACTGCGTTTTTACCAACCGAGCCCCCAAACTCCAAATTAATGCTATTGAATGAAGCTCTAGGTGGAGCACGTCGTCGAGGGCACTGAACTAAGTACATTCTGAAACTTTCCTTACTGGTTGTCACGATTGGACCGCATTTACTTCTACAGGGTTGAAGTATTTGTAAGTTTTACCCTGTAGTTGCGTTTGGAACAAGCAAAATTTTGAACCAAAAAGGAATGTTATTCAGAGCACTAAAATGTGTAAATATGTTTAGTAAATGTTATCCACTGTCATTAAAGCGAGCAGAGACGGGTAGATGTTGTTACATTTCAAAACTTTAATTTTGTGAAATCTATTTAGTCTCTCATGAGATGTCCCGAAAATAAATTTGTATGAAACTTTGTAGGATTTTGTGCAAAGCTTGACCTGATTGCTGAATTTTCATAGTCCACAGTTTCCAATAGTTTCTCTTCAGAGAGCATTGAAAGAAGCTTTCGGAAACCATGATTGCAGCTTCTTGATAGTTACCTCTGGCTATTCAAAACCATCAGCTTAGCAGCACATGATGCAAAATTATGTAACAAGATGAAAATATGTTGAAATGTTGCTTGAAACATAAAACAAAACCAAAGGTATGCCTCCAGTTAAAATCCACATACCACAACCCAGTAAGATAGAACGCAGGTTTGCGAAAGTCTTGCAGTAAAATCGCTTGGTGAAAAAGTGTCACTTCGTTATGGAAGTCCCAACAGTCACCAAAGAAAAAAGCTTAAATACGAAGGCAATGATTACTTACAGAAGACCTACCACAATAACAAAGTACAAGCATCTTGCTTTGAATAAAACAAAAAAAACAAACTACGGTTCGCCATGGCCTTGCAAGCATCCTGCAATCTGCTGTTGCCGCGGAAAAAACAACATATCCATTGTTCCAACTGTTTCACCAAACCAGGCAAAAATCTCACTGTCCCGCTGAATCAACCCGATGTGTCCAAACTATAGATGTTCAGGCCCGTAGCCATGGGGGTAATTCGGGGGCAGTGCCCCCCCAGTTTTTTTGTGCCCCCCCAAATGATTCAAACTCGAAAAAAAGACAAATTTTGCAAATGTTCTTTTCAATCTGTTTAATCGTTACGACAACTCGCAACACCGCCGCACGTTGCATAAAAAACAAACTTCATTGTTACAAAATAAATTGTACTACGGAACGTATATGGTAACAATTTCTGTTAGTGATGTCACAATCATTGAAGACCGTCTTTCGCAACCGTTTGCGCAGTCTCTCTGTTAGCGTGAACAACGCCATGGCACTATGAAGCGGGCTATGGCAGTGGTTCCCAAACTTATTCGAGCCGTTACCCAAACCAAGGCAGCGATTATGCCTTATTACCCGCAATATTTCGCACTGATCGCTCATAATACAGAACAACATAGTGGTTTTAGTTCTGCGTTACCCCCCAAAGAATCGCATATTACCCCCTGGGGGTAATTGACCCCCAGTTTGGAAACCACTGGGCTATGTTAATGTCATAATTAAGGCAAGTTTTTGCAACTTTTTCGATTTTTACGTGCAACTTTTTACTGCAATTTTTATCAAGTATTGCGCAAAATGTAAAAGTGTAATTAAAAAAACATACTACAAAACTATTTCAGTTAGTTCTATTTTCTTTGATTGCATGAAAAAGAGCTATATGACGGATTAGCTACGTATCGATGTTATCGATGACAAAACAGTTGGTTTGCCAGCTAGAAGTTTTGCAATCCCAGCCAACAGTGCTCTCACTTTTAGGGATTTTGTCCCTAGATTGGAATTTTTGACCATTTTTAGGGATTTCCGGAGAAGTATGAAAATGTGTGAAATGAACTATTTCAGTTTATTTTGCAAATAATATTTGGTTCTATTTCTGAAATTTATCATTGGCACTCGGATTTTATGCTGCACCACCACAGATTTAGGGATTTTAGTACTGTTCTAGGGATTTTTGGAGTTGCATTTGTGAAAGCCCTGCCAGCCAAGTACGACAGTGCCCGATTTCAGTTAGAGGTGGAATTGCGGAAATTCTTGGCTTTTGGCCAAGTCCGCGCAAACTAAAATTGGTTGTGTCAAGTCTTTCGCAGTCAAATTCTTTTGAGACAGCTTAGTTACATCAAACTCATTCATGAAATACAAAGAGCAGAGAGCTCAAAACATACCATTGCTCAAGCCTATGAAAGAGGCTACACATTTGAATTTGGCAGCGATCCAGTTGAAATAAATTTTTATTTAGATCACCGATTTGAACTTAATAGTGACCTAAAGGCAATTATGAAAATGATCCGGCCAAACATTAGTCTGGAACTGTATGCCAAATTGTTAAATTGCCAAGCAACTTCATGCAATGTGGAGAGAAGTTTCAGCATGCTTGGCAAACTGTTGGCAAAAGACCGCCATTTCTCCCCAAAAAATATTTCGAAACATTTGGCATTGTATGTCAATAAACCGCTTGAGTAAATTACTGTCGTTTGCAGTGCTTGCGCATAAATGCAACTTTCGTTGAAAATAAATGCAACTTTCTCACTTTTTTTTGCATTCAATATTTTAATCACCAACTTCGTTTAGTGGTTGTTCATGTTTGCGACGGTTTACCTGCTGTTTGCGGGTACTTGACATTTGCAATTTGCTAAACAAATTTTGTCCAATTCCAAAGTTTCTGCCATGTATAAAAAGTTTGTGGGTGGGCCATGGCTCGACTAACGGAGCAAAGGTGGTGTGGTCATTATAAACCACCCAGTTTCTGGTGAAAAACTTTGCTGAAGTTAGAACAACACTGGAGTATTTCATCTCTTCTTACACAAGCAATGAAGAAATAAGCATTAAAGCAGCTGGTTTTCTGGCAGCAATAAGCAAGCGGCAATTCATTTTCGCAAACGAAGCGATGAACTTGATTTTAAATCTCGCTCCAGCAGACAAAATTTTGCAACAGCGATCCAGCAGTTTGGTTGAAGTTACGATGTTATTAACTCTACTATCACAGAGGTTAGAAAATTAAGATACGATGCAGAGTTTGAAAAAATACTGCAAAAGCTTCCACTACAGTTACCTCACTCTCCAAACACGCGCAAAAAGTCAGTTTCATCTCGATTCAGAGAGGACGTCATAACAGAACACATCGGAATTCACAATGAAAGCGTGAGTTTGAATTTGAAAGGAGCTTACTTTGAAATCACTGATACTATTCGAAGCGAATTCAGCCACCGGTTTTCGGAGTTTTATGTCTCGAATTGCTTTCTCGACAAGGAAAAACTACAACCACTTTGCTCTTTGGTCAATTCAACAGTTTAAACTATCAAAAGTATCAGTGAAAATCTCTCGATGCTGAAACTGCTATTGTGAAAAGCATTGTCTCATCAAAGCTTCCTGATGTACTTTAGAATGAAAACATCCGCATGAATTTGGACCAGTTTCTGAAATGGTTTTGGAAGTATAAAGCAGCTTTTCCCACCATATTTGCTGCTAAGCGCGAGATTAACTATAGGAGTTTCGACAGCCAGATACGCAACAAGTTTCTCCAGTGTGGTGAGGATTCTCACACCTTATCGCAGGTGCATGACACACGGCCGTAAACGTCAGCTGGTGTTGTTAGGTTTAAAAAAAAATGAAACAGCTGCTGCGGCAAACGAAGACGTCATTTCTGAATTTTCGATCAAAACTCGAAGGCTGCATGTTTAAAGTTTTCTCTTAAATTGATACTGCCAGTGCCTCCATGCATATTAGTCATCTATTAGGCCAGTGGTCCCCAAACTTTTGGGATGCGAGACCAAATTCGCGATCTTGTCAGCGACCGCGGGCCGGACTCTTTTGCGTTGAAAGAAAGAAAAAATACCAACACACGCACCACCACTCACGTTTGCTATTTGTTTTATTTCCGGTATTGCTATTTATTTTATTTCTTCAGAAACATGTTTGCAATGGGTCATTCCATGTCAGGTGATCCAGAGCTATATATCTGAACGTGAGCAAATTCCATGAAATTTCATAAGCAGAGAAATCTCATCATTTGGATTTCAAAACATTTTGAATTTTTTAAATCGGACAAGTATTCGCAAAGCTATGGCTGGTTGAAATTTGCAGCGTTCCCATTTCATTTTTGCGTATATTTTTTGTGAATTCAGTGCTCTGACATAAAAACCCTTGTATCTTTTTTGTCTGTGACTATTTTTAGCAGGACATTTGTGAGAATGTGTCAGAAGGTATGTTTATTAAAACGAAATCATTGGCACTTTCCTTATGACCTTTGAACTTACGTGAATCACGGTCAAGTTAGACATAGTTTTTGTGTGCTCTCATGCATGACCATATTTCAATTGCTTATAACTCAAAAAGGTCAACTGGTATGAAGTTGATTCTTGTTTTATTTGAAAGCTACAGAGTAGAAGATTGTTTTGGTTTCAGGAATGCTTTCCTTATTTACCTATTCGATATGCTTTTATCATTTGAAGTGACTAAGGGGATTTTGACTCATAATTAATATATGCACTAGAGCAAGTTGCAATAATAATTTATATTCTCAACTTTTATTCATTTGTTTGACATGATACATGTTTCTGATAATATGTTGAAGATAAAACAGTTTTCAGAAGTTTGATCATGGTAATTCCATGTATAATAAACGGACAAAAGTTGTATTTCATGAGCTTTGTTTAATTAATTTTTTATTTTTTCTGAGGTGGTGTCCTATCTATTAGATTCTCCCAAAAATGCAAAAAATAAAATTCTGTATAAAATCATAACTGCCAAATGGTAGCAAACAAGATCATCCCCTCAAAAAATTAAGAGATTAACCAGGGAAAGATTAAACAATGGTACTTGTGTGGTCAATCTGTGACATCAAATTTCAAAGTTATGTTAGTTTTTCAAGTGATACTATTTGCAGCTTTTGCAAGAGGCAATGCAGCTTCATTTTGCCAATCTTATGCTACCAAGTGTGCACAAAACATCCACCACTTTCATCCAATTCATCCAACACATTTAAATAAAAGAAATAGTCCCGTTCGCATTTCAACTAATTTTCAACCCAAACCCATATGTTAGAAAAAAATTGTTGCAGGTATGAAGCCTATAACAATATATAGTACACTGCCATAGTGCAAGATGTTGACCCGGAACAAGTATGCTTCGATACAATTTATGCATCCTAATGGAATTTCTTCATTTTTTTTGTCGTTAAAAAGATGATTTTTGCTGCACACTAGCGGAGCTGCCTTAATTGGATTATTGAAAACCATGGCCAAAATCAGTCCGTGGCTACGACCATGTCTCTTCAAGATCAATAACAAAGATAATGAAGAGATTTGAGGAAATTATCTCTATTAATGCTGCTATTGTCTGTGGACACAAAATAAATAGTTTACTGCTCATTTACCTTGTATACTACATGAGGTTGACGTTGGGAAAAATTTCATTGCTTTTGAATTGCTTGTACCATGCATGTCGAGCATAAGGGCAACCATGAAAAATTGTGAGACCAGAAAAAGATAGCAATTTTTGTAAGTCAATAAATTTAACAACTGTTTTGTTTCGACAACTTTGCTGGATTATTTGCAGTGATGAAGTCTTGAGACCACTTTTGCTGGTCTCAATCTCGGTCTTGAAGGTTGCAGGTCTCATCTTGCTCTCGAAGCTTACAGGTCACGGTCACAAGCCTGTTGTCTTGAAAGTATCAATATGGCAAAGATATGGCTTAGCAAAACTTCTGTAATTCAACGAGGTTTTTATTTTTTGTATTAGTAAGTAAGAAACAACCACAACAGATTGGAAAAATGTCAGAAATTTGAAAAAATTCAACTTTAATAGCGGTGATGATAATTTTTTGAAAAATTTCAGCAAAATGCACAAATTTCGAAATCTTCAGTTTCGGTCTCGAAGTTTCAACAAGGTCTCGGTATCAAAGGTTAGTCTTGACTACATAACTGATTATGTGACAAAACAAAAATAATGTCATCTGAAGTATGTCTATGGAAAGAAATCCTTTCTCAGCAAAGAATCAGACACTTTAAGATATTACAGCGTAGGGGAGAACGGGGTATGTTGAACAGGTGGGTAAGTTGAACCACCCCTGTTTTAGCTAAATGAAGCGGTCCAGAGCTTGATGCGCGACACCTACTGTTTGGAGCCTGTTAGGAATGCATTTTGGTTTATGACTCAGATCCAAAATTATTTGGTGCAGAAAGCTTCCAGGTTGGAAGTGTTTTTGTGAGCTCAAAGTGAAAAACTGGAAATGTACTTTTCTGTGTCATTATTCATAGTGGGAAAGGTATATTTCTTTGATGTCGTTATTTCTTCAAGGCGTAGGTCCATCAGAGTTCATCACCTTGTGTTGGTACTGCTGGACGTTAAGCCTGTGATATAAATTAACTTCCAAGTTGAAATTCTCCTTCGGGGTTAGTTGAACCATTCAAGTCGTGCAAGTTGAACCATGGTTCAACTTACCCCACTTGATCCAAGTCGTTAGTTGTTGTTTATTTAATTTAGTTACTGTAGTTTTTAATCATTACAATTATAAAAATTCCTTTAATAACAAAAAAAGACAAATCGTGCATCCATTTATCTTCACACCAGTCAAGGTTTTCGCACGGAGGTTGTTCCACGAATGTCACTTTATAGCAATTGGGTAAGAGAGGCAGATTGTCACTTATGACAGGGTGCTTCATGGTGTGATGTTTAATCAAAGCACCCTCCTCTTTTCCTGTGGATTTTTGCCAATCGTTCCGATGAGCGGTCCATCTGACAGAAAACATATTTTCAGTTTGACCCACATATCGTTCTTTGCAAAGCAAACACGTGGCCATGTAAATCCCATAGTTTGCACAAGACAGACGTTGGGTCAGCTTGATTCTTCCTGCCGGAGTGCAGAGATAATCTTCCTTTTCAACCATGCTGTGATGTTGGCCATAGTTGCCACATAAGGCGCAATGTCCGCAGGGCGCAGAAGAACAATCTTCAGCGGTTGCATGCTGGTCATGGGCAATTTTCTTGTAGTTGGTTAAGTATCTGAAGTATGTATCAGACAATAATGTATGGGTGAATTTGAAGCAAAAACAACTGTCAATGTGTATGGAAATAAGATTTATGTTTGTATCAAATAAAGTAAGATCTCTGGATCATGCAACTCTGGTTTTTAAATTGGATGGAATTATAAAGAAAATCAACTAGACGAAAAGATTTATAATCAGTAGTTACAAATGAGAAAAAAGAAAAAGTTACTACTAAGTTCCTGCGTTCTGCAGAGTGTGTGTGTTTATACTATGGACTTCTTGTCTGCTCACAAACAAAAAAAAAAAAAATAAAATAAAATAAGTGTATTGTAAATCAGATTACTGTTAGAATTCACAATAGTAATGGTAATTTTCCTGACCACGAAAATAATATATGCAAATTTATGTTATATTTGTGTAAATTTCAAAAATTAAAAAAATTAGCAATATTGAAAATTAACCATTTTTCTAATTTTTTCACATTTTTCAACATGTTTTTAATCTTAAAAAATTTTGTTGAGGGTATTGAGCATACTTAATAACTGTATTGTTAAACATTCATTAAAATATATTTTTTTGATTAAACAAATAAAACAAAATAAACTTGAATTTAATTTCACGAATACTATTCTTTTACTCGCCGGCAAGGTAATGCGGAGATCACAGATGAAACTGTTACGGTTCCACATATTTGTGGTTGAACCGGCACAGTAGCAGGTCTACATGCCATCACAACTAAATATCTAGAATAAATGTTATTGTTGCTAAGCAGTGTCCACGGCCTAATTGCGTGATAAAAAAGACTGAATTGCTCTTATCCAAGGCATGAGCTTCAAGGCATACAAAATATATATCACTGCCATATTCACCCATTTAGTTGCAAAACTACAAAAACAAAAATATACGATGTTCATTTAAAGAAGGTGTCTCAAACTGAAATTGCTCCATGAGCCAAATGAGGACTTAAAAATTAACCCTAAGGCCGCACTCTAACGCTGACACAAAATTAGTGGTACTGGAAACTTACCAGAAACCGCTTTTATATCTTATTTCCTACGAAAGGTATTGAGTTATAGGCAAATAATTTCTAGCTGTGTCCACGTTTGTTTGAAAGGAACTTGTTCACTCGTTGGCCGAGCACTTTTAAACACGGGTGAATAAACAAAATGACTTACATGTTAATTATTTGAAAAATCCGAAGCATCGCGGGCCGAGAAAATGCCCTCGCGGGCAGTGGCGTAGCCAGCCCAAAAATTTGGGGGTCCAAAATGTTTGATTTTAGGCGAATAACACTATTTTATTTGGAGAAACGGCCCTCAAAGAACAAAATGACTATATTTTCTAAAAATTTTTGGGGGGGCATGGTCTCTTTGGCCTCCCATGGCTACGCCTATGCTCGCGGGCCAACCCTGATTTGAAGCTACGGCTGGTGCTGCAGTCAAGGGCGAAGTATACAGTATTTGTAGCATGCTAGAGTTATCAGATTGGAATTTTTACGATGGTCTTGAAATGAAGTTTACATCACCATTAGGTGGGATACAGCAAGCTGGTGCGCCAAAGACAAACGAGCAAAGCGTTGCTCCTTGTATTGCTTTCGGTTAGTGCTTACAAGCGCTTAGATACAAGTTTGTATTTCATTATCACCAACTTCCACACGGAGATTAAACATCACGTAAAGGCCAGCCATGGCATGAATTCCCCAGCATTTATACTATACACAATGTTTGATTAATCATGGGCAGTTGATAAACCATACTGCTTTGATCAGGTTCGAATAAACGTTGAAGTAGAATAGTTTTTTAGGCATTTTCGTTGATTTGCACCGACACATTTCCTTGGCTTACACATCAAAAGCTTGATTAACTTCAAAATTGTCAGTGTTACTTTCGGAATTGGGAAGGACATTGCCCCCATTCCCCCCCCTGGCTACGCGCCTGCTTGCACCACACCATAAGAGGGATGATAGCAACCAAATGGCCTTATTACGGCAATGTCCAGCGTTGCACATGATCATCAACAAACCATCTAATTAAAGGTTCTTACGCTGTTACATTTATAAAGTAAAACAGGGGTGCCCAAACTACTGCCCGCCGACGATTTTGATCCGGCCTGCCAAATACCTTGCACATTTTTTTCAAGCACCCCGTTTCTGACTGTGGACAGCAGTGCAACATGATTGGCTGCTGCCTGTCACGTGAATCGCATTGTATCTGGCCGTCCAGTGGCCAGGCAGTCGCTAATTTGGCCTCGGGTCAAAACGTTTGGTTATCCCTGCAGTATAACAACCAATTGTGACTCTCTGGATACCTGTGAAGACACATGGTTTCACAAACTCAACGCACAAACTAATATTCAAAGCATGATAATAAAGGTTGTGCACCCCTGGTCTTGAGTTTGTTTGATTTCGTTCCTTTGCTTTTGCCCAGCATCATTTTACTCGTGTGGCGATGTTATTACGCTGCATATAACCAGTGGCATAACTAGAGGTTTGAACCAGGGGGAGTACTTAACTGAAGAGGGACATTGACCACCGTAGGGGCCTCTAGCTAATACTCAGTTAAATTTGAGAAATGATATTTAGCTCAGTTGTGAATGTTTATACTAAAAACCCGAAATCATACGAAAACACTCCGAAAATTGCAAAATACAACAACCTTTTGAAAACCAAAAGAATACTAAATACCGAAATATAAGCTAAGTCGGGTCCCATTTTTAGATTCAGCTTGCCAGGAGGGGCGGTTCGAACCAACTCCAGCCAGTGGCGATTCTAAAGATGGGCCTGGGTTGGCCATGGCCCCCATATTTTTGCTTTGCTTCCCGTTTGGCGCCCCCAGTTTTTTCTTGATTTCCCGTTTAAGTTTGTTTGGTTGACATATGCAGGGTTGCCAAATGTGTTTTGTAAAAATACCGGCCATTTTGTCAACAGCGCCAGATCTGAGCTTTGTCCTGATTCGTAAGCAGCACAGGGAAAACAGAGACAATCAATATTGTTAAGGCACAATGAATAATTTGCCCTTATTTTGACTGATTCGTTACATTTCAGTGTGTGTGTGACGTGACAATCGCACCCAGATTAATTTTTTCAAAAAGGACAAACCTTCAAAAAAAGGCCAAAAACGGCCAACAAAATGCTGAAAAAAGCTCAACACTCAATTAAAAACAGCAGAAAAAGAGCCAAACGCTTCACTTGACAAAGCCAAATTTCTTAAAACAATTTGCCTCCTCACAACTCAAATTCACATAAAAATACATCTTGTGTGCTCACAGGTCACTGCGCCTCCACAAAAAGTAGTTAATTTAAAACTATTTTTAGAATTTGTCACCTATGACAGAAAAATGCCAAAGTTTTTTCTTTTCAAAAACACCTGAACAAATCTAAAAGTATCTGAGAAATCAACAGTTTCTTCAGCATCATCACTCAAATTTTGAACACTTCCAAAGCAGAGCTTGCAGTTTACTGTAACATGTTAAAATGCATGCAAATACAAGTTCATTTTCATTTTGCGCTGACACTGAATGCATTAGCATAGGGGTGGCCAGCCGCGGCTCGCGAGCCACATGCGATTCTTCACCCAGTTTCATGCAGCTCTCACGTAATTATATACCAGAAGTCCCACTAAATAACATGCATAACAATAAATTCCTTGTGAAGTTCTGTCATTGTCAGGCTGGTAGTGTGTGATATTTACATTAAATCTAGCTAAGCAAAAGTATGTGTGTGAGTTAGGAAGAGACGGGTTCATGTGTCCTCATGTGTATGATATGGCCCTTTGCTGTAACACAGCAACAAATGTGGCTCTTGGTCTCTGAGTGGTTGGCCACCCTTGCAATCAGTAGCGTACAAAGAAAATTTTCATGGGCGTTCATTCTGTGGCATATGGTGGTCATTTGTATTTGGTGTGTGCTGTTTGTGACAGCACAATTTGACGTGATATTCATGTTTCCAAACCAACATTTTGGCGAAGTTTGTTGACAATATGCATATTCTTATACACGCACTCTTCTTATTTTAAGTGTCATTGCACTGAATATAAACTATTAGTGGTCGAAGTTAGGATATTGGAGGAAAATAAACTCAACGCTACGACACAGCATTTCATAACTGCAAAAATATCAGGCTGAGCGTTAAAACAGGGGAATAAAGCACACTCATCACTTCGTCAGAGCAATTTACAACTGCGAAATGAGGCTGCGCTATAAAGTCTTGTCGAATATGAGCATTCGAGCAATGCTTCTATGTAAAAACTGCTGTTTTTGAGCTCGAGAAACAGTTCGATCATGCTATATAAATTGTTAATGTAGTCAATGCGGTCAGCGCTTGCGCTGATCAGCCTTAGCAGACAAAACAAAGACAATTGTTTCAGATAAAACGAACTATCGCGGAACACAATCTTAAACATGCTGAATGGACAAAAGGTCTGCGAAAAGTGGTGAGATCGGTGTTGCCAGATAGTTGCCAGCTAAGCCTGCTAACTCACGTCACGAAAAACTGCTAGATCCTGCTGAAAACCATGTCACAAATTTTCAGCTAAAATCTGCCTAAAGTAGTGAAATTCTACTAAAAAAACTGCTATTTTTGAGGTGTTTAAGATGAACTTGTAAGGTTATGTATCAATTTTTGGTCTTGCACTCACTATCAATTGACCAGACAATAGACCAACGACTTCCTGGTGTGACTGAACCACCTGGAAAAACGATGTGTTGTCAGATAAAAATATATTCTGCCAATGTAGTCTTTGAAACCCAATGTGCTCACTAAGCACAGAAGCAAATCATTTAGGTTTCAACAAGCCATTTAGTTACTTGTCAGTATGATGCAATTTATCTGCTTGAAGCAGCTTCGCGGCGTATTAACAGAAACTCCAATGGGTATATTTATGCATCCAAACGATTAAGGCCACTAGTTGTGCCTGGTTGTCCTTGTGTTGCCCAATGTAAAGTGTCAGAAAGAAGGCCAAATTTATTTTGATGAAGAAGGTCAGAAGATGTAAAAGTTTTCATCACTAAAAGCTGTTGGAACAAGGATTTGGCCAGGAATTTGTTACTTGCTTAACCTGCCTAATGGTTTTTCAAATCCTGCTAAAAACGAGATAACTGCAAGATTGATAATTTTACAGCTAAAAGCGAAAAAAGCTTGCTAGATTTTGGCCAGCAAATCATCTAAAATGGCAGCATGTCACCAAGTCATCTAGTTACAGTACAGCAAGCTACTAGTTATTATGACGCAATTATATGCTTGAAGCATGTTCGTTTAATAAAAACTCGAAATGATTGAAGCAGCTTTTACTTGGCACTAGCATATTCTTATTCTAAATTTCAACAATTTGGCATATTTTGGAGGTGGTTGGCATAAATATTTTTGGTTTGGTTTATTTATCAAATTTGGCATATTTTGGGATATTTTTGAGCAACCAATTATTTTTGACATATGCAAATTTTGAGCTAAATTCTTTCCGATATTTCCAACACTTTTGTGAGTGGAAGCATAAATCAAACTCCACAGTCCTCTGTGCGTTAATTTCATAAAAAATCGTGTTTCCAAGGATGTTTATCTCATGCTGCATGTGTCAACACAAAACTTAGAAACAAGTTAAACTTTCAATGTTAAATGCCATTTTGCGATTTAGACACAACTTAATAGTGAAACAAATCTTTACTATTGTAAAGACTTGGAAGTGATCAAAAATGCTGGAAAATTTCATTGTTGTGGTGTGTACAAAGGCAAACGTTGAAGAAACAGTTACAGGTTACTGATATTACATAATACTGCAAAATGTCATGGCTGCATTTTTGCTGTGAGATTTTGTACCTCTTTGCAACATATAGCCTAGCGTTAGTGGACTCCAGTGTCTTCTGAATATTTGTGGTGACTGTTCAGCTCAACACGAAATCGTCTTAATCTTTCACTGCAACAAAACAATTCGTGTATTGTTTGTCCCAAAAAGTACTAACAACCCGCTCCATCGAATGTTTTTCTGAATTGTGTACGAAACCATTTTCTGACCAAGTCACACATCTTGGTGTATTACCAAATGCCTCGATGAAGGATGATGATGATATCCAGATTAGATGCAGTACAAGTGAAATCTCTGTACTGTGCAGGAAACAAGATCAGATGCATCTTTGTTCAGTGCTCACCTGCAGTAAAAGACACTCTATTCTGTGCCTATACCATGCCAATATTTGCTTGCCAATTGTGGAGCAAATACACACAGATTACTGTAGTTTGAAACGGTTACGAATTGCCTATAACAGTGCCTACGGAATTATGCACTACGTAGGCTCCTCAGAAATGTAAGTGTTCGGGCCCACAATAAGTTAACCTTATGTCAGGACTTTGACGCCTTGTTAAGAAACAATGTGTGTGGTTTTGTTAAACGATGTGCATCTTCATCTAACTTTTTCATCCGATCGCTCCAAATGTCTGATGCTTTTTACAAATCTTCATTTTTCATAATTATTAAACATTTCTGTTATGACGATGACCAACTGAAACAGTTGTTGGTATGTTGCTTTGGTGTATGAGTCTCAACAGTGTTGCTTTTGCTTAGCAACGAAAACCTGTGTGCTTCGTGCCGCCTCAGGATTTCTATATTTTATTGTGATTCTTCTATCACCTCCTTGCATGTCGAAGATGTATGCAAGCCAAACACGTAAAAAGTGAATGTTAATAACTAATGAATTGTCAACCGCCAAATCTTGCTTAAAATTTAGTGAAAACGAAAGGTCATCAACTAAATGTCTCGAAAGAAAATTTGAAACCTTGTTGACGGTGTTTATCAACTAACACCTCCTCTGTATTGCGTTATGACTAACCATTTTTTGTTATTTGATTCCCTTGTCATATACTGTAGACCACGGCTCTGAAGCAACTAAACAAATGAAATAAATAGATGCCTTGTACTGCTTTCATTTTCCATGTGTACACTTAAGGTGTTATTCTAGCATTTTTGTATGTCTAATGTGAATATCCTCCTGTCTAATTCTGATGTGGCGATGTTGCATGTCCCTGTCTTGTTGGCGACTGCTCAATTTGAGCTCGTATATGCACTAGTATACGTGTATACAGTGAAACCTCGCTTTCTCACAAGAACTGCATGTAATGGCTACCACTTACCAGTCAGTATTCGTGACATGAACATGAAAGTATCGCTCTATTAGTAAAGACATGACAGCAGCATCAACGCAGCCCTAAAATTGCTTAGTAGTTCCTACTGCGGACCTTTGCCTCTCTGTGTAAAGTGGGCAGCTGGTTCTAATTTTTCAATTAGATTCTCTTAATTGCTAGCTTTACTGTTTGTGGGTTTTATGTAATTGTCTTTTATATTTCATTTGTTTCGCAGAGCTGATGATGCCACCGTAGCAGGCAAAATATTTACTCTGTAACATCTTAGTGTCTGATGGTTTGCTGGGAAAAGATTCTTTTCGATAGACAGCCTTGAACTGTGTTTATATGAATCGTCGATTGTACAGTAAACTTGGTAAAATGATGAAAAATTTATTGCCAATTCTCCAGGTGTTTTATGTTGCGAAAAAAATTTGGCATATTTTTGTCCTATTTGGCATATTCTGAAACACCATGTGACATTATTTGTCTTTGTGGACTTGACAACACTGCTTGGCCCTGGTGTTGACCATTTCAAAACGTTATCAAGAAGACAATGCATTTTTTGACGAACAAGGAGGAAAAATTGAAAGATATATCACCAAAAACTGTTCATACAATTTTCTTTTGTCAGGAATTGGTTACCTGCTAAACCTGCCAAACGGTTTTCAAAATCCTGCCAGAAAACCTGCTAGATGCTAGATCGAAAAATTTCCAGCTGACATTGAGAAAAACCTGCTGAATCTAACAGTAAAACAGCTAAAATTGCAACACTGAGTGAGATGGTGTCTGGATGCAGACGATAACCGAAATTCCCACCAAAACCTAATTATCACTTTTTGGGCCATTTACAGTGTTCCAATTGAAATTTGCATGCACTTTTTTCTTGTTATTTGCATTAAGTCGACAAATTAACAAGCAAAAGATATGCGAAAACAATTAACCTCCTTTGCGCAGGTAATAAAGCTTTGTAAAATATCAAGCACAAAGGAGGGGGCTTAACCCACCCCCCCTTTGCGTACGCCCTTGCCTGCAATAGCAAGATACAGTACATACTTCTAAACGAATGGCCGTTTCATAAAAAATCACGGATTGTGGACATATGACATAACCCTGAATAGGCTAACACGTGAATGCATAGGCTGCAAGAAAAGATTCAGAGCCAGGTAGGAAGTAGTTTTGTGTCGGTACAAAATCTCACAGTTTGAAACTATAGGCATTGCATGTTTCCGAGATGCAGAGAGCTGTTCAAGGGACTCAAACAGATCGGCCAGTCTAGAAGATTGTACTCGAAAAGAAATGTTTGGTTGGGGGGTGAGGATTTTTTGCGACTGACGTCATAAATGAAGTAGTTTTGGGATAATTTTGTCTCGTGTTTCCTGGCCTAGGCCAAAGTATTGCGCTAAAAGTTTCATTGGAAACTAGGCTGGAGTCCGAGTCTTTTGAGCCTTTGATCGACTTTCTAGCGTTTCTGGTACAAAAGTTACGATCTGAAATAAACAAATGAATTAATTATCTAATTAGCTAATCAGTCAAATATTTTTATTAGTTTAGAATCAGTGGTTCTTAATCTGTGGGGAATTCCCCACTGGTGGGGAATGGCGGAGTTGCCAAGTGGGGAATGACCGGTCGGACAGTAGAAACACTGCTTCAAAATTTAACACATCACATCCAAATATTGACTTATTTTACAAATCACAACCATTTACAGACTGTTTTAATAACAAAAACAACCAATATATGAGGTATTGTAAGTCATTTACGTGCTAAACACATCATGGGTTAAAATCGATTTTGTCAAAGACCGATGCTGTGGTGGGAAATGGAGAGTTGGCTAAAAACTAAAAAGTGGGGAATTGGAGGAAAAAGGTTAAGAACCCTTGGTTTAGATCATAACTTTTGAACCCGAAACCCCAGCAAGTCATCCAAGGTATCAAAAGACTCGAATTGTAGCCAAGTTTCCAAGGCCAGGTGAAGTGGCCCAAGGCCAGGTGAAGTGGGTCAAGATGGCCTAAAAGCCCTATACTTATGACGTCACTCACAAAAAATCCGCACCCCCAACCAAAAAATTTTTTTTCGGGTGCAGACTAGAAGACTTGCCGCGTCTTTTGACACTTCGACCAGGTCCGCAACCCGAACAGGAGCGGAGTAATTCCCGCGCAAAGCCACGTGCGTTTAGGTGTTTTTTTTCGAAAATCCCTTTTTTCGGCCGGACGCCAAAGTGCAACAGCCTACTTGTCTCTGTGTCATGATGGAACAGGGCTGCCAGATTGGCTCTTTTGGAGCCAAAAAACAGAAATTTGGCTTTTTTGAGAAGCACTTGGCTCGAAAATTTTCATTTGGCTCTTTGGCTACTTTTTGGCTCTTTTGCAATTCTTTTGCAAATTTTTCGTGAAGACGAGTTCCAAGTGGCGCGAGTAGATTGTCACCGCCACCATAAAACGAGAAGCAGGCCACCACACAGTTGCGCAGTGCCACCAAACAGTTGCGCAGTGCCACCACAGAGTTGCGCAGTGCCACCACACAGCTGCGCAGTGCCACCACACAGTTGCGCAGTGCCACCACACAGTTGCGCAGTGAGAACCGGGTATACCTATGAAGGGATGGAGAAGATGAGCAAGTGGAGCGTGCAACTTGTCCTGTGCAGTGCTCAGTGAACCTGTTCCTGCCAGGCCCGTAACCAGGGGGGGCGAAGCTCCTTCTAGAAAATTTTTTGCCCCCTGGAAAAATCTGTTGGACATAGTTTAAAACTATTGGACATAATTTAAAAAATTTGGGCACCTCTCAGAAAACTTTTCGCCCCCCCCCCCTGGTGTCCCAAGCTGGTTACGGACCGTGTTCCTGCTGTGCACTGCATTTTTTCTTTCGATCTTTGAACTAGACACGAAGTCTATAGAGCACAAGCACACACTGTCTCCACTGGGGTCTGCAAATTCCTTTGGCCGTCGACTCCTTGGTAAAATCCCAGAGATCTCACCGAACCCCGAACGAGCTGAACTTTTTAGATCCCAGTACGTCGCAAATACGGGGACATTTGCATCAGCACCAACTACTGATTATAAATCTATCCAACTGTAACATAAAGGCAATGAGCAAGACATTATTACACAAAAGGAAAAGGGAAAACTTTTCATTGAAATTTGAGACACTATCAATGAGAAGGGTGTTTCCTGTGAGAAAGTGCAAAAGCATTTTTATCTGGCGGGAGATTGGTGAATTCAGTTCAGCTATGTCCAACCAAAATGGCTTACTGAGTCAAGGATTATGTCACTATCTTAACCGGGCCTGCACATTGAATGGCATATTGATGAGGGCCGTACATTGAATGGCTTACCTTGATCGTAGCAAACCAAATTTAGTTGGCTTAGCGAACTGAAAACATTCGAATCTTAACTGCAGTGGTAACAGAGGTGATAAAGTGGTACTAAGGACAACCTGCACCAACATGTCAAATTAAACATTATCAAAATATGGACAGGTTATGAATATATAGGATACTTTTACAGTGAAAACCTAAACTGGGCCGCAAAAAAACTTCGATTGGGCCACATACGGCCAGCTGTCCGCGGGTTGGGCATAACTGGGTTAGTTGCAAGTCACCACGCTCTTCCGAGATCAGTCGGTTCCTCTGCTTTAGGAATGCATTAACGTGACTAGCACCAACAGCTTCAAACGTATAGGAAACTGTGAATATAAGTAAAAAAGGCTCAATAGCTGCATAAAGTTTCGGGTATTTAGCAGTGGTATTTAGGCTACATTGCGCTGTCACGCAGGTTTTTCCATTTGAATAGTGATTGAGCTTCGAGATCGTTACTCAATACAATTTCTATTTCTATAGATCCACACGCATATCAATAAGTTCATCTTGCAATTGCAAAATAATGTCTGTGTTTTGCACATTAAAATCAAATTGCGTAACAATTCAATCCAGCACACGCATCCTTTGTAGGTCCTCAAAGCGTACCTTAAATTTAAACTAAAGTCTTCACTTTAATTTTTAAGGTGCTTCGCATATACCTCCAAATAACTTTCAACAATGCTAACATCTTTTTCCTATTGTAACAAGTTGGAGAAATATTTAAAATCTTTGAGTTGCAATGCAAATTTGAATAACCCTAATTTGGTGTGAAACCCCATTAGGATTGTTCGAGCTTGAATAACAACCATTTCGTTCATGCCGCATTTGTTGGTTTGCCAAACTTATGATCGAATGATATTAGGTACAATGAGTTTTCATGGAGCAAGGTAGCACGGTACCCACAAATGGTACGCCATCAGAAAAAACTTGGGAAGCATTGTTGTTTGGTTTCTTTTTGTTTAGGTTGTAAAGATGTTGTGAGATTTACTGTGTTTTTCTCATGTTTTGCACGTACTGGCTTTTCCAGCCTACCATAGTCTAGTGCAGAAGTGCGGTTATCGGGTATATTGTTCAATTTTCAAACATTAGTGATGAAAAATAATGTACTTGCACAAATTTTCTGGTTACTCTACTTTTGAAAATCCTCAGGAGCAAACCGGAGAAAAAAATCAGAAAAATAGACATTATCACATATGCACGCAGTGTAGGCCTACAGATTTGCTCTAAATTTCATTATGCATTGCGTTTGTTTTATCTGCTTTGATAAAGAAATGTTCAATTGCTAATAGTAATACTAAGTTTTGTGTACATACTAAAGAAGCTATTCACTGTGTAGTACTGCTGCCATTACACCATGGGCATAGAGAAGGGGGCCTTTGAGCCATGGTCACCATGTCTCCCAATTTTGCAAAAAGGCTTTACTACGGTTGAGTGAACATAGTGACGCCATCATGGAAACGCAAAAAATGTGTTTGGCTACTTATCTCTCAATTTGGCTCCTTTCAGAACAATGTTTGGCTACATCTGGTAAAAAAAATCTGGCAACCCTGTGATGGAAATCGTGGTTGGAATCATTTCGCTTTCATGCGAATCGTGTTCACTTTCTAAAGCTGCTTTCGTTCATGTGAGGCCGGCACAACTGTGAACGGAAAATAGTATTTCGATTTAGCCTACATGTGCAGTGCTGTGAAAGCTGCATGGTTAGCACGGAATTTTTGTCACAGCGGTACACGTGTGTGATTGCATCTACAATGCCGTTTAGGTGTCTCTAGTGAACAATAACGCTAGTTCATGTTGAAAATGCTATTCACAAGAATATGTGGGGTTTGATAAGGTTAATCACAGCAACTTAATCTTCGAAACAATGAAAAATCATCATGCAAGATAAGACATTTATGTTGCCCCCCTACTTTTTCCTTGGTCCCGCAGTGCCCCCTGACTCCAGTCCAAGGCTAGTTAAGTCACTGCACATAACGCTGAGTTCGTGAGAGCAGCAGTAGTGAAACCTAGTCGAGTGGGGAGTCCTGTTGCTGTCTGGGAAGAGTTGAAGATTCGGATCCCACTTTGGCTGTCACTGGGCGACGCAGCATAGTAGCTGCAACACTCGTACGCATTGCTTGCAGATTTCAGGACAGGCAATATGTGCAGTTACACAGCTGAATCATTCATTTCATTTTAATACACCCTTTGCTTCTGGGTAAGGTCGCGGGGACAGTACCTAGGAGGAGTCCAAATTCCTCACGATCAACCAGTGGCGTGCAGAGGCCTGGTGATGCCCGGGACCACTCCTTGATTATATCGCCCCCTACCAAATTCTATACAGCAATCACACATGGTCACTGTTGCTTTGATATATGCTGTTTGTGACGTCACAAGATAACTTCATATTCTCTTTTGCAAACCAACATTTTGGCAAAGTTTTTTGATACAGTATGCATAATTGTTCTGCACACACTCTCCTTACTCGTGGTACAATGTGTCACTGTAATGAAAATGAATTATTAGCGCTCCAAGTTAGGAGACTGGATCAAAACATAGCACTCAACCCTAAAATAGAGCAGTTCATAACTGCAAAAATATCTGGCAACGCGTTAAAGCAGGGGAGCAGAACACACTCAGTGCCACGTCAGCACGGTTAACAACTGCAAAAATATAAGGTTGTGCATTAAAACAGTGGAGTAAAACACAGCAGGACAGTTTACAACTGCAAAAACATCACGCTGCGCGAATGTCTCGTCGAATAGCAGTCCAGCAGTGAAGACGTGCAGCTGGGATGGCGGACACCCAGGGTTGACAGTTTGAAACATCCTATTACACAAGAATTGTACACAAGAAACTACACAAGAATTGAGAATGCGCATAAAGTACACAAGCAAACTTTCGTTTTTTATTGTGTGGCTGTTATATGTACAACTACTGAGGGGACAGAACAGATAAGGGCTTGAGTGAGCCGTTATGATCAATCCGCCTGAACTGGTAATTAATGACAAACCTCAAAATAATGCCCATATTGCAAACACAAGTGTGCGGCTGTATTATCGCACACCCAGGGTTGCCACATCAAAAAACGAAACGGGAAACTAGTGATGCATCAAAAAGTCAGCTAAATTAAGCAAGTTGAAATGGGACAAACTGGAAATTTGGCTCAGAAAATCACTTTTATCGTGCAGAATTATTTTTCAATCCTCTTTCATGATTTCCTTGATAGCACGATCTGGAAGAAGTCACGTCACTATCAGTCTGATTGGGTCCCTGGTATTGAAGAATGTGAGAAATACTGGCATTTGAATGCGTAAAAATTAGTATCAACAAAGAAAGCATGTTTCGAGAAATTAAATCCATACAGCATGTGTTAGCAGTGTTGCGATCGGAAAACCCGAGCGGCAAGTGCGCAAAGCTTCGCACTGTGGCAGCAAGCAACAGCAGAGTTCACATGCCATGATCACTCTATTATTGCTTGTTCGCGCCACATATATGTAGTGTTGTTCTTCGCGCACATCCCGTTCGTGGTGAATCACACATTCAAGGCAACGCCAACGGAGAGGTTGCAACAGTAGTCTTACAATGGTTTCAATCATGCCTACCGAATCATGCATTTCATACCCAGAAACGTAAGTGTTCGCCCACAGCAGGTTAGCCGTTGCGTCAGGACATTTGGTGCCGTGCTGAGGAACAATGTGTATCGATTTTTTTATATGATGCGCATCTTCATCCAACTGTTGTATTCGTTCGCTTCAAACGTCTGATGCTTTTTACCAATCTTCATTTTCCCTCAATCATTTAACGCTCTTGTAAGATGGCGACAAACTGCAATAGTTGTCCGTGAATTGTTTCGTTGTTCGCGTCTCATCAGTATAGCTTTTGTGTAGCAACAAAAACCCTCTGTGTGCTTTGTGCTGCTTCAGGATTTCGGTATTTTCTTGTGATTCTTCTATCACCTTCAATATGTTGACGACGTGTGCAAGCCAAACACACAATAAGTGAATATATATATCTGATGAAACACTATCCACCAAAACCTGTCTCAAATTCAGTAAAAACAATTGGCTGTCAGTGTCGGCCTCATGCAAAAAGCGTTGCAAAACATTTGAAACCGGGATTCGAAGATTTACATGCCTCTGTGTGCAGTGAACACACCGCGATCTGACTTATTTTTATTTTTTCTTTCTGTTAGTGGTTCACCTCAAAATTCGATGTTGAAATACCTTCATTTCTCTCCCACTGCCAGGTCCTTGTATGACGACGAGCGATTGACGTTATAGTTGGGGCGCTGTTAAAGTGTTTTTTGCTCCTCTCAGTGTTGATTGTGTAACACCTAGACCAGTAGTGTACAACCTTTTGCTATTGCCGGCCGCATTGCTTTTATTTATATGAAGTTTGGCCGCCAATGAGTTCGAGTTATATCCAGTGTTGCCAGCTGTTCTCACAACGAATATACCAAATCTAGTCTAAAAATACAAAAAATTAACAATTTATTGTTATTTTTTCAATGCCTTTTGATTGTTTCACGTGGATGATTAAAAGTTGCTGTGGAGCAGTGCTATCGCAGAGATGCTGCAAGCTTGATTTCTACTCTCTTAACTTTAGCAGCGACAGATTTAGTAACCACTGTAAAAATCAACCTTCCAACACCTCCAACTACATTCTTATGTCTTTTGTGGTCCAGGGCATTATTATGTTCTATAAAAACTGGCAAATTTATTTTTGCACTATGAGCAGAAGGGATACACAGCACCAGCAGAATACTGCTGTACAAGCCATGTAATCTCTGTCAGTCACTCTTTGCTAAATCTTCTGCCACTCTTGTATATGCAGCTTTCCCACATTTGGATGCATGCATTGGCTGACTAAAAGTCCAAACTTAGAGGTAAGTTCAGTTTTTTTCAAAACTTCTCAGATGTCCTCCAATCTCGCTTTCCGCTCGCCCAAAGTACATGCTCACTCCCGTGTTAAGCAAAATCACTAAACTTTTTTTATAGCTTCAACACCACTATCCGTTTAACTGTTTCCGCTTTGTAATAAACCAAATAAATTGGTTGAAAATCTCAACTAAAACCTCCGACAAAAATATACCAAATAAATGCCAAATATTTCATAAATACTAAATAAAAAATATATATACTAAGCTCTTTGAAAATATACCAAATTGTTCAAATTTGATATATATATATACATATGCCAGTTGGCAACACTAGTGCCAACCAACATAGAACACATTCCAACATACATTCCGTATTCATTCTGTAACTCTTTGTGGCATCACCATCCAGATTGTTACATTTCGAGTCGACGGATTTTCTTGCCTTGCGTTTGTTTTGCTTCAGTATACGCCAGTACGGCCGCCAAATCTTATATTTTAAATTACATGTGGACGGCCGCAAATTTCATCATCGAAGGCCGCATGCGGCCGTACTGCCGCAGGTTGTGCATCGTTGACCTAACCAGTGGTTCCCAACCGGGGAGGAATTTCTCCCAGAGAGGAATTTCATGAGTTCAGGGGAGGAATTTCCATCCTATATTTAAGCTACCTACTACTTTTATGTGTTGGACTTCTTTTTTAAGTTGACATTGACTCTTTCACTTACCTCTTTCAATCATGAAATTAACAGTGGCGCTATCTATTGGATTATTATATCATGAACGACGCCTCCCTAGTTAGATGTTTAAGTACATTCCATGTTTTCTGATTGATGCTTTCACTTTTTCCCAGTTAAACTTGCTGCTTGTTTGAAGCCACCAAGCAGAGCTAATTATCATATCATATTCGTCGTTTGAGCGACTTATTGCTGTCCACTGCTAGGCTGCACTAGATCTCGGGGCAGGTGTTGAGCAGCCATTCGATTGTCTCATCGTCCAAAACCATCAGGCCGTGCAGTCCATGAGGAGGTCGATGGATTGGACATTGGAGGACAACATGGTCGACGGTTTGTTCTTCTGCGCCACACTCACAGGCCGCAGAGGAGGCCATAACCCATTTGTACAAGCAGGAGCGGAAACGTCCGAGACCGGTGCGGGTTAAGCCGGACCCAGGCTCTTCTTGGGAGGGTGGATGCCGGTGTCGGGGATTAAAGTACGGAGTCTCGTAGTGTTGTTCAACCACTCCGCGTTTCATTAGTGATCCGCCCACTGCGCCGCACGTATGTTGTTGTTGTGAGATGAACTGGTGAGTTGTTTGTGGCGGGGAATAAATGGGTGTCTCGATTTGAGGCGCAGTGCATTCGCACTCGGTGGACAGGTGGGAGTTGAGTGGATCAGATGTCCAGGCTCCATGGCACGGCGTCCTAGAGAAAGTGTAGCTCCTTTGCGACGAAGCTCAGCAAGTTAGATGCCTGCGAGAATGAGAAGGTTGTCCGCTGGTGTAGGACGCAGGCATCCAGTCACAATTCGCAAGGAGTAGTTGATGGTAAGGTCAGTAAGGCGACTGTGAGCGCTGCGGCATCAAACAGGAGCGCAGTACTCTGCTGTCGCATGGACCAGGGACAGGGTGGCTATTCGCAACGCTGATGCTCCAGCACCCCAGCCAGAGCCAGCAAGCTGCCTCAGGAATGCGACGCGTGATGTCAACTTTTTGCGAAATGAAGCAAGGTGTCGGTGATACGTGAGCGACCTGTCCAACGTTACTCCGAGGTATTTGGGTTCTGAGCAGAAGGGCAGGGTTTTATCCCTCTAAGTCCCGCGTCCGCCATAATTATAGCGCGGATTTTGAAGGTGTTTAAAGCTATAACTCGTCAGCTACTATTGCTACAGAGCTGTTCAAACCATCCGCGGATTCAGCAAGTCTTCTAGTTTCGATTAAAATAAACGTTGTTTGATTTGGGTGGGGGGGTTTCTCTTGGTGACGTCACAAAGAAGGCAGGTTTTTGAATCTTTGGCCCACTTTAACTAGCACTGGGCGCTAATCTAATGAGCCATTTCTATGGCTCAAAATTGTCTTGGAAACGAGATGATCATCCGCGTGTATAGAGCTTTTGATTGACCTTCTAGCATGTCTAGAACAAAAGTTATGACACAAAAAAGCCGTTTTTCTCAAAATTCCAAAAACTGCCGAAAAAGCATGAGTTTCCCACTGACGGCATTCTTTCCAGAGTGAAACTGCCGCGAGCTGTCGATCGAGAGCTAATCGCGACTCTCGAGAAAGACTCGTGAAGCCTTGTAATTTGCACTAAAAAAAAACCTTTTGAGGTTTGGGTTCGGGGTTTTCGGTGGGTGTCATTAGAAAATGGGTAGGTTTTGCTATTTTTGGTTATTCTTTTATGACGTCATCACCCGGACAATGAGCCGAAATAGTGGCTCAAAATTTGGTTGGATTGTAGGCTGGAATATGAAGCTTCAGAGGCCTAGATCGACTTCCTGACGTTTCTGGTCCCCAAGTTATGGCCGAAAGACCCTTATTCTTGTAAGGATTCCCCAGGGATTTAGTGGGGATCCCCCTAATTATTTTTTGCTTGTTTTGCCATAACTTTTGAACCAGAAATGCTAGAAAGTCCATCAAACCCTCTAATGACTCGTATTGTAGCCTGGAATCCCAAAAAACTTTGAGACACAAAATCTGAAGGATTGTTCGACTCCCAGATATGACGTCATCATCCAAATGTAAACAAAATATGCATAAACATCCTCTCATTATCTAAACATCAACAAAAAACCCGAGATCTCAAGCTAAAAATTTTTTTTTGCAGTCTAAACTACAAGTCTACACGAGTCTTTTGAGGGCTTGAACAACTCTCTAGCCTATTCTGACGACGAGTTATGGCCATATACAAAGGAGATGTTATTCAACCCCTGGTTTCCTTTTGTAGGGGTAGAAAGTTTGACCACTTTTTGGTGTGTGTGGCATGATTTTTTATCCAGATATGCTAGAAAGTCAATCAAGGGTACTAAAGACTCGTAGGATAGCCTAGTTTCTAAACAAAACTTGAGCGAAACAATTGGCATATTGGATTGGCGTCCAGGGCCGCGTAAACTAGACCTAGACTAGGCTAATAAAATGAAAATGACACCTCCACTTGTGACGTCCTCCCCCAGAGAACAACAAACCCAAAACGAAAAAATGTTTTTTCAATTTCAACTAGCAGACTTGCTGAATCCGTAGATGGTTTGAACAGCTTTCTAGCTCAATCGACTGGCGAGTTATGGCGTTGCAAACCTTGCGCCATAATTATGGCGATCGCGGGATTGAAAGGGATGTTGTGGTTGGCTTTGAACTCACTTTTAACCTCCTTGTTGTTGAGGTGGACGACCGCCGACACCCTGTTTGTAGTTTTGAGATTTAGCTTCCAACTCTGGAGGTATTCATCCAGCGTTGCCATATTCTTGCTCAGCACCCCTTCCATTGCCTGCCAATCTCCATCAGCACTCACGCTTGCTAGGTCGTCAACATATTCATACTTTCTGGAGACGGTGTTTGGCAGGTCAGAGATGTAGATGTTGAAGAGAAGGGGTGCCAGGACGCCGTTTTTGAGGCGTCGTAACCTTCTCCGTTTGCCGTTTCCGATTGTAAGGGTGAAGCTACAACTGCCAACCATCTCCATGATCATGTGGACCATGTGTCTGTCAGGCAGCAATCACAGCAGCTTGCAGGTGAGGCCGCGGTGCCATAGGGTGTCATCGGCTGCTGTGAAGTCGACAAACACAGCTCCGGCTTCTTTTTAGCCGAAAAGCTATCTTCGATGTCCTGTGTCAGCATGGTGACCTGATATAACGGTCGACTTCCCGTATCGAAAAGTCGACGACTGGTTCGACGTGAGCGTAGATGAGTTTCTCAAGGATTTTGAAGGGGATACACAGAAGAGATATAGGGCGATAGCACTTTGGGTACCCCAATGGTTTTTCAGGCTTAGGGATCACAACTATTAGTTCTCTTCTCCAGATATCTGGAATTTTGAGTTGGCGCAAGCAGGAAGTAGGGAAGTCGCAAAACCAAGATTTGAGAGCCGACTCGGCGTGGAGTATAAACTCCGGGAAGATAGAAATCCAGACCCGGAGACTTTCCTGGCCTGAGGACAGCAGCAAGCTCCTCTGGCCTGAAAGGGTCAGAGACACTGTGTCCCTCACGTGTTCAGAACTTTCCATAGGTCGGACATAGGTCAGCTCCTTGTTGACAAGCTTGGCGGACTCGCGGCTTCCACTCTTGTGAGGTTATCATACACTAGCGGCTTATTGAAAGGACGCTACAACACCACTATAGGATTATGGTTCAACCCATAACGTGCGATCTGAGTCATCGCAAAAATTATGTTTTAGCACTTTCAGCCACCCTGCTGAATTATGTAATAGGGGAGGAATGAAAAGTTCCAATATGAGCAAAGGGACGAATGTACGTATCAAAAAAGGTTGGGAAGCACTGACTGTAATGCGCAGTGACTTAATATTTTTGTGCTCGTGATATGCACCATGCGTCTGCGACAAAGTTTCACTCTTTGGATGCCCCTCTTGTCTTGGATGCCCGGGGTCGTCGTCCCATCCCACCCTCTGCAGGCCACTGCAATCAACAAGAATCTCAGATAGTTTTGCTGGCTTCATACCAAGACTGGTACGACCAAGGTCGAAGATGTACTCAGGACAAATTGTCCTTGGACAGAATCTGGTGTACTTTCCTGTAGGTGTAGCCAGCAGAACTTGTTTCACCAATCATTCCCGGAACATCCTGGTCGCATGGCTAAACAAAAGAAGCTGTGATCCCTCTACAGTTGTTTGGATGAAAAGTGGATCGACATACGAATTTCACAGCTTTGCTTTTTGTCGCAAAGGGTCACACTGTGAACTCTTCGCAAAAATCCCACCTCTGCGCTTTGACTCGATACAGCGCATTTTCAGTCATTGCTTTAGATTTATGACCATATGTCGAAATCGGAACGAAGACCGATTTAAAAACTGACAGTTTTACAGTGTTTGGAAGCTCCGGTTCTGTGACTACAGAACGATAAAGCTCACAACTGCGTTTTTTGACACTCCGTGTATCAGGCGCGTAGCCAGAAATATTGATAAGGGGGGCAAACAACCAGTGGCGTAGCCAGCCAAAAAACTGGGGGGGGGGCAAAAATTTGTTTGGGGGCAAAATTTTTGATTTTAGGCGAATAACACTATATTGTTTGGAAAAACGCTTCTCAAAGCACAATATGACTAAATTTTCTAAAATGTTTGGTGGCATGGCCCCTTTGGCCTCCCCTGACTACGCCTATGCAAGCAACAACCAAGTCATATTTAAATATTCAATGCCTCTTGTTTTTAAAGCATCATCCATGAAACCTTTATTTTTTTGGCGCTTTGTTTCTGAATAACTAAGCTCAGATTTAACATAGAAACATAGTCTCGAAATATTTACAATCTATGTGCGTGTGGCTGCCCTGCGGGCCGTAGTTTGCCTACTCCTGAACTAAAATCAATTTGTTCCCAGTCGATTGGAGTTTATCATTTAAACACTGATAGCTTCAAAAAAAGACTTAAACAGCTAGAATGGCTAGATCAGCAGTTCCCAAACTTTTTTGAGCACGATCCAGATCTGAGTTTGGTGAACAAGTCGCGACTAAAATATCAGCAATCTGTTGTTTTCTCACGTACCTACACTCAGGGGCGTAACGAAGGGGGGGCAAAGGGGGCACAATCCCTCTGCCACCGAATCACTGCGGGGCGCGGCGAATGACTGCGGAGGGCGCCGAAAAGTTACAACAATATCGCAAGTACTTTCTTCTATACAGTGCATGTGCTTCCGAATGACCTCAGGTTCGAACATGGGAGCGCCAAACTTGCTTTTTGCCTCGGCCGCCATCTAACCTCGTTACGTCCCTGCCTACACTACAGCCAGACAAGCAGTGGTAACGTTGAAAATACATTACTCCGGCGTGGGTCGCCTCAGCGCGACTCTTTTTTGACCCTTCGCCACCCTTGTTCGTGTTTCTACCCATACTTTGGGAACCACTAGGCTAGATAAACTAACCAACCGTTGTGTTAACTGTGGCGACACGTATTTCTTAACTTTAGAGCAGAGCCGTGGTGATAAACCGATTGTGCCTCCCTTTTCGCAAATACCCAATCTTTTTTACACTTTGTGTAGAGAGCGTGGGTCAATCATATGCAAGTTTGTTTGGAGAACATGTGTAACTTTCTCCAATTCACGATATTGTCTTTATCATTTTTGTGACTTAACGTGTTACCTCTAACTAGGCACGCTAAATACCTAATCGCATTTGGGAAGCAAGCTCAGTGCAAATAGCATGAAAAATGCTACCGCAGTCCCATTTCACAGCGTTTGGTGACATAAAATCCAAACATTTTTCAAACGCGTAGATGGACTCCAGCCTTTACGTTATCAACTGCATATGTCAACCAGTCGATTTGACAAGATCCACGTCTTATAAGCACGCAAGTTTTGTTGACATACTTCGGGGTCGGTGTCATAGCGCAAAGTCGCTACTCGGCTTCGATTGATCTTGTGCTAGTGTAGGCTACACCAGAAGCGTGTAAATACAAAAAGCGCAGTCATAACGGTGGACAAGATGACTTCCTGCTCAACTGCAGTATTGGCTGCACAAAGCATACTGCAGATCTCGCACTTATAGCATCGAGATTGTCGCAAGCGCTTTTGCGAGAAAGTTTTACAAGGAAAAGGTGGCTTTCATCCAAAGTAGGCTATTACCTTGGAATTTCACTATAAAAAAAACGTTCAAAACTCAACGAAAATAGACTTTCTATTTTTCGGCTTAAAGTAATTTTCTCGATTAGATTAGAATTCTCCAGATTTTATTACACACGTTTAATTCGAAACCGCGTTTTTACTCAACCGGAAGTTGCAATTGTTACCTTCATTTTGTGCAAGTTAATGCAAAAAGTTTTTGTTAAAGCTTTAAAGCGATCTGTAGATGTACTGTAATGCAGATGTAATATGTGCAATATATGTGCACCCGGTAGCAAAAAAGTTTTCGATGTGGCCCTCAGAAGAAAATGTTTTTGCCCTCAGAATTTACAAAATAAAAAGCATCTTCCTACATGATTTCAAATTTACTGAATGATTTCAAATTTACTGTAGGATAGGGTGGCAATTAACATCCGATGAAAGTTGTAACATTTTCAGATTATGCATAGGTCGGACTCTGATTAGGCCTACTTGAAAAAACTTTTTTTGCTCTACGGCAAGGTATGTGAAATCATTGATGAAAACGTTGTCTCCACATATATGTGATTGAACCGTCACGGAAACAGTCATCACAAATAAGTAACTAGAATGAATGCTATTGTTGCCAAACAGTGTCTATGGCCTCGTTGCGTACAAAATAGACGTTGAAACTGGATTGCTTCTAAGTCAACATTTGAGCTTCAAGGTATACAAAATGTATATCACCGCCATATTTTTGAAACCATACAAAGACAAAAACCAACGATGTTCATTTAAGGCTGCAGCTGATCCTACAAACAAGGGTAAGTTATACAGTATTTGTGGCACGCCAGACATATCAAAGAGGAGTTTTTGCGATGGTCTTGTAATGAAGTTTGCGTTTTCATCACCACAAGGTGGGATACAGCAAGCTGGTGCGCCAGAAACAGCTGCGAAAAGCATTACCCCTTGTTTTTACTTTCGATTAGTAATTACAAGCGCTTAGATACAAGTTTGTATTTCATTATCACCAACTTCCACACGGAGATTTAACCTCAGGTAAAAGTCAGCCATGATATGAATTCTCCAGTATTTACACCACACGACGTTTCATTAATCATGGATAGTTGGTAAACCATATTGCTTTGATAAGGTACCACTAAAAGCGGTTTCGTTGATTTGCCCTGAAGTATTTCTTTAGCTTACACATCAAAAGCTTGATAACTCGCCAGCCGATTCAGCTAGAGAGCTGTTCAAGCCTTCTACGGATTCAGTACGTTTTCTAGTTTACATAAAAAAATGTTTTTTTCGTTTTGGGTTTGAGGTTTTCTGGGGGTGACATCCATATAAGGGCATGTTTTCGCATTTTTGGCCGAGTTTACCTGGCCCTGGGCGCTAACCCAAAGAACCAATGTTTGGCTCAAGTTTTTTTTGGAAACTAGGGTATCGCGCAGCCGAGTACTTATTGCGATCATGTTGAAGCGCTTGTTTAGAAGATACTCGCGGCACCAAATTGTCCGCACAAAGCAAACGGTTGATCCTGCAGCTTCCAACAACGACTCGTTTGTCGACTCGGCTGTGACTATTCTTACAACAAACAGTGATTGAGTAGGTCTACAATGGCTTGACGGCTAGTAACAGGCGGCCGTCAAAACCGTAGCCTACCCCTGCAACACTCCCTATAAATTTTCATGTGGTCGTGAGACCCAGTCGTATGCTTTATCGAGGCCAACATAACATGTACAGAGTTCGTTGGGATACTTTCAAGATTTCTCAAATTTTCTGGAAAATTTGGTCTGAGAGGAAGAAAACGGCAATGGGTGTTTTCCAGCTTTGGTCCTATTTTTTGCGGTATCTTTTTTCAGTGCATATGGCATGCATGTACTATCCCAGGGAAGCAAAGGAGAGATATGCCTTGCGGGTAGTGAGTGCATTCTCTACAGTCTCCTTTTTTATGCACAGGGATGATCCCCCAAGTTTCCTAATCTTTCGGTGCCCTTCCAGAAGATTAGCTACGTGAAATCGTTTTCGTATTAACAAATGTTGCAAGTAGATTCGACGTGTCTTGTGGCTAATTACTCACAAACAGATATACACAAGTTCGAATTTTTGCAATTCATGAAAGCAGAATCCAGTAGTTTGATACCTCGAAAGAATGCAGCAAAGAGCAAACTTAGGAATTTTAGTTGTTAGTTTCATAAAGCATGTTTTGTTGATTTTGCAGAAGTGTGTCTGCCTCAAGAGTGCCAAACACCAAATGGTCAAGAAAACTCTTTGGAAGTGAAAAAGCGGTGAGCTAACATGTTTCCAAAATTGTTTTGCATGACTTAAAACATTAACTGAAAAACCAAAACACTATTTGAGGTATTCATACCATCTTTCTGGTGTGCACTAAATTGGCAAAAACCTTTGCCCATACTCACATAAGGATTTGTGGGTCCTGATCATTAATAAGGCATTTTTGAGATTACAGAGGCCTATGGTGATCATTGTTACTAGGTGTGCGTTGTTTATGAAGTCACACTTTGACGTCATAGTCACATTTACAAACCAACGTTTTGCCGAAGATTGTTGACGCAATATGCATGCTATTCTACATGCACTCTCCTTATTCGTTGTATATTTTGCACCAGGCGCGCAATAAGGGGGGAGGGGTGGCATTTGGGGCATTTCCCCCGAAAATTTCTAAACATTGCATAGCAAGTTTGACATTTGCAGAAACTTTCAAAACACAAATATGAAATATCATATTTTAATTATTAAAATTTTTTATTCTAATTCTGAAAATTTTTGGAAATGCAGTGTGTGTGTACGCTTTGATTTTGTTTCTTGCCTATCTTCTGAGGAAGAGAGTTTGCGTACTCTCGAAACGTCAACAATAAATACTATACTGCTATCACCCCAGTTGAGCACAGTTTGCAGCCAGGAGACTTATATGCCTGGTGACAGAAACGGCATGCTATGTTCACATTGTGTTGGCTTCACGTTTGCCTGGGGTTACTGTATAGCCTACTATTATAAGATCTTTTGCATTTTATGTTCAGTGCCTAACCGTTGCCGGGGTTTCACAGCCCAAGCTTCTTCTTTCGCTTGAGCGAGTTCATCTTTTATCCACTGCTAGGCCGCACTAGATTTCGGACCAGGTGTTGAGCAGCCATTCGGTTATCTCATCGTCCAGATCCGTCAGGCCGTGTAGTCCGTGGGGAGGGGGTCGATGGATTGGACATTGGAGGAAAACATGGTCGACGGTTTGTTCTTCTGCGCCACACTCACAGGCCGCAGAGGAGGCCATAACCCATTTGTACAAGCAGGAGCGGAAACGTCCGACACCGGTGCGGGTTAAGCCGGACCCAGGCTCTTCTTGGGTGGGTCATTCTGGAAGGGTGGGTGCCGGTGTCAGGGATTAAAGTACGGAGTCTCGTAGTGTTGTCCAACTACTCCGCGTTCCATTAGTGATCCGCCCACTGCGCCGCACGTATGTTGTTGTTGTCAGACGAACTGGTGAGTTGTTGTGCGGCGGGTACAAATGGGTGTCTCGGTTTGAGGCGCAGTGCATTCGCACTCGGTGGACAGGTGAGAGCTGAGTGGATCAGATGTCCAGGCTCCATGGCACGGCGTGCCTGAGACAGTGTGGCTCCATTGCGACGAAGCTCAGCAGGTTAGATGCCTGCGAGGATACGAAGGTTGTCCGCTGGTGTAGGACGCAGGCATCCAGTCACAATTCGCAAGGAGTAGTTGATGGTGAGGTCAATAGGGCGGGTGTGAGCACTGCGGCATCAAACAGGAGCGCAGTACTCTGCTGTCGAATGGACCAGGGCCAGGGTGGCTGTTCGCAACGTTGTTGCTCCAGCACTCCAGCCAGAGCCAGCAAGCTGCCTCAGGAATGCGACGCGTGATGTTAGCTTCTTGCGAAGTGACTCGAGGTGTGGGCGATACGTGAGCGACCTGTCCAACGTTACTCCGAGGTATTTGGGCTCGGAGCAGAAGGGCAGGGTTTCGTTGTTGAAGTTGACTTTCAGCTCACGCTTACCTTCCTTGTTGTTGAGATGGAAGGCTGCCGACACCGTTTTTGTAGTGCTGAGCTTTACCTTCCATGTCTGGAGGTATTCACCTGGTGTTGCCATGTCCTTGCTCAGCACCCCTTCCACTGCTTGCCAATCTCCATCAGCACGCATGCTTGCTAGATCGTCAGCATATGCATAGTTTCTGGAGATGGTGTTTGGCAGGTCAGAGGTGTAGATGTTGAACAGTAGGGGCGCCAGGACAGGTCCCTGTGGGACACCGTTTTTGAGACGTCGTAACTTGCTCATTTGGCCATTTCTGGCAGTAAGGGTAAAGCTGCGATTGCCAACTCTCTCCATGATATCTACTGTAGATATCTAGCAATTAGCACTGTATTATAAAAACACATTAATTCTGAGAGTTGGGCTTAAATCAGACACAATTATGCTTAACAATTGTGGTAAGTAATTCAAATTTGGTCAATTTGGTCAGTTCCAATTCCAATGAATGAAATGTTCTGCTATTAACATTCAACACATAGAGTAGACCAAATCAAAGGCAAACCAAAAGATCTTTTGGTAATACTAGCAATACTAGCAGTGCAACCAGGCGCGTAGCCAGAATCTTGTTAGGGCTGGGGAAAACAACGACCGAATTTCAACATTTAAATATTTTTAATACTGCTTGTTTTTAACGCACCATCCATGAAACGTGCATGTTTCTGGCGTTTTCTCCTGAACATTTGTGTTCAGATTTAATCCGACAAATGAAAGTCTGCTTTCATTGAATTGACAAGTTTTAAAAGTTTTGATAGTGAAGTTCCAAGCTTCTATTTTGGATCAATGGCATCATTTCCTAATAAACCTGCCTTGCATAAGTGCCAGTAAACCTCTCAATGCCCAATATTGCACTTGAGCAAGAAGTCATCGCGGCCGACATTACGACTGCGCTTGTTATACTGCATACACGCTTCTGATGTGCACCAACACAGCACGTTCAACCGAAGCCGAGCAGCGACTTTGTTCTGAGGCACTGACTTCCGAAATAGGCCTTTGCAAAACTTCCGCGCATACAAGTGGGTCCCGTTGTCTATGGAAAAGAAATCCTTTCTCAGCAAAGAATCAGACACTAAGATCTTCTAGAGTATGGATTTCACCTACGAAGTAGGCATCATCAGCTCTTATTCCAATAGAATCTATATATAGAATGGATCCCGTAATATAGGGGTGGCCAACCAGTCGATCGCGATCGACCTGTCGATCGCCAAAGCTCAGCTGGTCGATCGCGCCTGATTTTGCATTGAATTGACAAGATAACTAAAAAGAACACTTTCAATCAATATCAATATTTCAGAAAGTACATAAAATTCTCCATCAATTGGTTGGTCACGTATATTCTTTGGTGTCTCTTGCGGTGGCTGACCACAGGCTAGCAGGGTGATGCCGCGTGGCTTGACAATAATGATTTAGGTTAAGGACAAGAGACAATTTGCTTTCTATTTGTGCCTCACTTGCTAAGGCGATGGTACACTATACTTGCACGTACAATACTCATATTTGGCATTTTGTACTTGTGACTTTATTACCGACCGGTCGATCGCAAGTTAGCAAGAAATTTTCTAGTCGATCCTAATCAAAGACAAGTTGGCCACGCCCCTGCGGCGTAATAGAATGGATCCCGTTGTCATCTAATTTTTGAGCGATTAATTCACGTCTGTAGTTGATAACCGTAAACGCTGAGTCTTTCAACGCGCTTGACAAATGTGTAGATTTTTTATAATCCGTAAGATCTTTTGGCTATGTTCAACCTATTCCGTAAAACCTTTGTAGTTACTTTAAACTTACTTCGTTTTTATTGTTTGATGAGACATTGCTAAACTGAACTTACTTCATTGAAATACAAGATGGAATTAAACTGTAAACACAATCTTAATCTCAGTATTACAAAACTTATTGACCACGCTCAGCTGCATGTAAAGATGGCTTACCGCTGCACGTAATTAAATTTGTACAAATCACGGTCTTCTTGAAAATACAATAACTTATCTGCTGATTTTGAAGCCCTAATGGGAAAAAATTCAAATTTAGTTTCATTTTAGTCACATGTGCTTTGCCATCAAGAGAGATTGCAAGCTCAGGGATGGATATAAGGAAAGGATAACGAGGCTGTCGCTTCGGGCCCTGCTTTTTCAGAGATACCGTGCCCCCCCTTGAGAGCTTTGCACCATTGGTAAGTCAAAAAAGTTATGTACCACTCTTGGGCCACATTTAACTGAAGCAAGTCATGTTTTTCAAAATAAAGCAAAAATTATGGGAAAATGTACCATAGGAGGCAGCTTTCAATTGTGTAGCTGCAAAACTTTACAAATTTTTGTTTCTTTCTTATGTGTCTTATGCTCTTGAGTTTAGTTGATAAACTGAAATGTAAAATGAATTAAACTCTTTTATCCACGCAATCCCATATCTACCTTTCGCAATGGCGATGTTTTGGGCCCTTTTCTGAGAGCTTGCCCCTACATTATGACATCATCATTTGTAAAATTTATGTTTTTGCTGATTCGCAACGTTTTCGTTTGCTTTTTCCAGTGGTCGATTATGTGCTTGCCGTACTAACTCGATTGTTAGTCGCCTTTGATTGTAAGCCGCACGAAATGGTGCTAAAAATTAATGTAAGCTGCCCTTGATTGTAAACCGCACTTGAACATAGTTTACTGAAGCCTCTGAAATGTATTTGCGACGTTCGCGTAATCGTTCGTTTCCCGTAGCAATGATGCTTACACCACTACAACTGCCTTCTGTTTGTCATAATCCCTCCTGTGAAGGATGTGTATGTGCAAGGGCGTACGCCAAGGGGTGAGGGTTGGGGTTAACCCCCCCGTGAGCTTGATATTTTACAAAAACTTTATTACCTGCGCAAAGGGGATTAACTGTTTTCGCATACTTTTGCGGAATGAATTGAATTTGCATGCAAATTTCAAGAAATACTCCAAATGGGCCAAAAAGTAACAATTAGGTCAGGAGTCACCAGGGGTCACCAACCTTTTCGAAACTGCAAGCTACTTCTTGTGAATTGATTAATGCGAAGAGCTACTAGTTTGATACACACTTCTGAAATAAAAATTTTGCTCAATTTACCTTTAATTATTGTAGTATTGATATTCGTTAATGTGAAGACATTGATCATGCTAATGTTATTTTCAGAACAGGCCCGCGGGCGACCTCCATGGTTCTTGCGGGCAACCTGGTGCCCGCTGTCACCACGCTGGTGTCCCCTGAATTAGGTTTTGGTAGGAATCTGGGTTATCGTCTGCATCCAGGAACCATCTCACTACTTTTTGCAGACCTTTCATCCACTACACATGCTAAAGATTATGTTCCGAGACAGTTCAGCTGGACTTCTATACATAACCAAAAAACGAAACTTTTCTTGCGTGCTTTATTCACATTCTCAATTCTTGTGTAGTTCAGCAAGGATTCGATCTTGTAAACCGGGGTGTGCGCCAGCCAGTCCAGCCGCATACCTATTCCCGACTGCTTGTATTTGACGAGACATTAGGGCACCCTGATTTTGCAGTTGTAAATCGCCCTCACGTAGTGACGAGTGTGTTTCAATCCCCTGTTTTAACTCACACCCTGACATTTTTGCACTTACGAACTGCTGTGTCATAGCTTTGAGTTTATTTTCCACTAATATCTTAACTTGAAGCGCTGATAGTTTATATGCAGTTCAATGACGCATAAAATAAGAGGAGTGCGTGTAGAAGAATATGCATATTATGTCAACAAACTTCGCCAAAACGTTGATTTGGAAACATGATTATGACATCAAATTGCGACGTGACAAACAGCGCACACCAAATACAAATGGCCATCATATGCCACTGAATGAACCCCCCATGAAAATTTTCTGCGTACGTCACTGTGAGAAATTAAGGTAATATGCATTAGTTGCATCAAATTTTTAACAAGTTCAAGTCTATTCTTAAACAAACTGACAATTTACAAGTAGGAGCAAATGTATGCAGTAACATAAAAAGTTAGATCTTTTCTGAAAAATGTTTGTTTTCTTTTACCTTCACTGAAATGTACAAATTGAAACATTGTAGTTTCTGTGTGCATATCTATAGGTTGGAGTGCTGACCTATGGCTAGTACTGCATCCATGAATCATTATATTTCAAACAATTTGGGTAGCCCTAGCCCACGGTACTGTGCTGGCTACTGACTCCGCACATTACGCCTGTGAAACTGCTGTATTCTTGAATAGAAAATACAGTAATACAACATGCATTTCTAAAATTTGAACATAATAAAAATCCCCATATTTTCTATAAAACCCCCTGAACCCCAGATAAAACAGAAAAACCCCAGATCAAGGAAAAAAACAGCAGTGGCAACACTGGTTAGGAAGCAACTTGTCGTTATCCAGTGTTGCCAAGTCCACAAAGAGAAAATATGCCAAATTGTGTTTCAGAATATGCCAAACAGGACAAAAATATGCCAAATTTTTTTCGCAACAAAAAACACCTGGAAAATTGGCAATAGATTTTTTTCATCATTTTACGAAGTTTACTGTACAATCGACGATTCATATAAACACAGTTTAAGGTTGTCTATCGAAAACAATCTTTTCCCAGCAAAGCATCAGACACTAAGATGTTACAGATTAAATATTTTGCCTACTACGGTGGCATCATCAGCTCTGCGAAAAAAATGCAATATAAAAGACAATTACATAAAACCCAGAAACAGTAAAGCTAGCAATTAAGACAATCTAATTGAAAAATTGGAACCCAGCTGCCCACTTTACATAGAGAAGTAAAGGTCCGCAGTAGGAACTACTAAGCAATTTTAGGGCTGGGTTGATGCTGCTGTCATGTCTTTACTAATAGAGCGATACTTTCATGTTCATGTCACGAATACTGACTGGTAAGTGGTAGCCATTACATGCAGTTCTTGTGAGAAAGCGAGGTTTCACTGTATACACGTATACTAGTGCATATACGAGCTCAAATTGAGCAGTCGCCAACAAGACAGGGACATGCAACATCGCCACATCAGAATTAGACAGGAGGATATTCACATTAGACATACAAAAATGCTAGAATAACACCTTAAGTGTACACATGGAAAATGAAAGCAGTACAAGGCATCTATTTATTTCATTTGTTTAGTTGCTTCAGAGCCGTGGTCTACAGTATATGACAAGGGAATCAAATAACAAAAAATGGTTAGTCATAACGCAATACAGAGGAGGTGTTAGTTGATAAACACCGTCAACAAGGTTTCAAATTTTCTTTCGAGACATTTAGTTGATGACCTTTCGTTTTCACTAAATTTTAAGCAAGATTTGGCGGTTGACAATTCATTAGTTATTAACATTCACTTTTTACGTGTTTGGCTTGCATACATCTTCGACATGCAAGGAGGTGATAGAAGAATCACAATAAAATATAGAAATCCTGAGGCGGCACGAAGCACACAGGTTTTCGTTGCTAAGCAAAAGCAACACTGTTGAGACTCATACACCAAAGCAACATACCAACAACTGTTTCAGTTGGTCATCGTCATAACAGAAATGTTTAATAATTATGAAAAATGAAGATTTGTAAAAAGCATCAGACATTTGGAGCGATCGGATGAAAAAGTTAGATGAAGATGCACATCGTTTAACAAAACCACACACATTGTTTCTGAACAAGGCATCAAAGTCCTGAGAGAGAGAGAGAGTTTATTGGCGCAAATATTAAACAATTTCATACAAATTAAAGCTAAGGCGCTGGGACACCGAAAAAAAACTGTTAAACAGGTTGTCTCGTCGGGCGCCCCTCGACAGTTTCATAAATTTTTATTGTGGTGTAAATTTGATGGCCGAATTATTGCAAATTTGTTGAGGTTATTGTTTTGAAGAGGTTGCAGTCTGCTGGATGATCAACACAGTTGCGCGGGAGTGCTGGGTCGCAACCGGTATCTA
>Ga0210059_1000881_pt1 | contig 42428 bp, 30 predicted proteins | sample Ectturendosymbi2_FD_188042 | JGI IMG/M metagenome (GOLD analysis project Ga0210059, IMG submission 188042) | Ecteinascidia turbinata endosymbiont from Florida, USA - Sample 2 (SPAdes) (version 2) | ecosystem: Host-associated > Tunicates > Ascidians > Unclassified | place: Key West, Florida... | reverse complement strand
GAGGCAAAAATTAATAATGAAGTAATTATTCCCCTAATGAATCCCTAGGGGATTAGCTAATTAATTTGTTTTTTTTAGCCATAACTTGCCAACCACAAACCCTAGAAGGTCAATCAAGGACCAGAACCGTCGTCAGAAAGTTTTCAATAGGTGGGCTTTGCGGTTCTGTGGTGGGGCTTTGCGTTTGTGCGGGGGGCCACTATAAAATTAACCAAAGCTCCACATATTTATAGTGTTTCACATTTCAATTCGGGGGGGCTTGGAGCTTTGTTTGGGGGGCTAAGCCTACCAAAGCCCCACGTGGCGACTGGACTGCCCAGGGCTCTAAAAATGTGGATTTTTGCCTAGTTTATTGCAAAAGAAAAAACAAAGGAATTACCCGTTGAACCTTTTTGTCAGGTCCCAATGACGTTATCCGAAAATTCCTTGACCCCCTCCCGTTCATCACATCACCCACCAAAACGTTTAAACTGAAGAGTACCCAGATTTTTTTATATCGAACCTCGGAGACTTTCTCTTTCTTTTGAGGGTTTGAACAGCTCTCTAGCTCTATCGGTTGGAAAGTTATGACTAGATAAAGTCAAAGCCATTATAGTGGCTTTTGCGGTCCTCAAAACTTTGTAGTCGAGAGAAAAAGATGACACAGGTGCCAGACAACCAATTAGATACATAAATGGTATTCACGATGTCACAAACAATCATTCAACATTTAGCATATCCAAAAAACAGTATATAGGATTTAAAATTTGTGATGTCATAGTGAAATCATACAGTAAAGCTAAGTCAATCATGCGGACCATTGCAAAAAACAAATTTAAAATACCTAAAAATTAAGTTGACCTGATAGAGAAAAGTGAGTATGATTTTTGGAATCGACACCGCAAATTTGATCTTAATCAGCTCTAACTTATAGAGCAGGGGTCTCCTAACTACGGCCACGGGCCAAATCTGTTCCGCGAAGCTATTTTATCCGGCCGCAAAGTCGTTTGTCAATAATGAAAAAATAACATATTTACGAAAAATTTGTTGGTCTGCTAGAACGTAACATATCCCGAACTGTATTTACCGAAAATACCGACATTATTACAAAAGCAGTTATTCTAACCTGATGGATTTCGTCCAACTCTGTAAAATTGAATGAAGCAACTACAGTAAACCTCGGTTAATCCGGATCTTCACCAAAACCGGATAAAACTGGTGGTACGGATGATTTCTAACGTTATTCTTTATAAAAATCTTCGGTTTATCCGGATTTTTTAATCCGGATCTTCGCCTATACCGGATAAAATCTGCTCTTTTCACATCTCGTAATCCGGATTTTTGTCTCTAGGAAAGATTCAGCAGCTTTCGGACGCAACACAAGCGTGTTCATGATCACCAATGAGCGTGTAGAATTATCATAACAACGGCTGCAACTGCGTGCAACATTCGACTAATCGTTGATACGCTTGTCGCTTATTGCGTCACACATGGGCATGGCTTATCATGTTGAACATGACGCTCATGGCACGCCGCTATGGCTGTACCAAAACCGTCGCCAGAAATTTTTCAATAGGGGGGTTTGCGTTTCTGCAGGGGGGATTTGGGTTTGTGCGGGGGTCTTGACATTCTAAAAATTGACAAAAACTCAACTGATTTATAGTGTGTCATCTTTCAATTTGGGGGGACTAAGCCCCCAAAGCCCCCCCGTGGCGACGGGACTGGGCTGTACCACAGTTTCAGTCTATTGATCAGTGTTGAGTGTGCTTGTATATAACATTATCTCTGAGTGTATTGTACTCGGTAAGATGACTGGAGAGCATTACCTTTCAAATAGAGTGACTGCTTATGGACCAGTCGCAGACCAGTCTCTGCGTCAGTCCAAAATCCCAGATTTCTTCGTAGTCAAGTCATGTAAAATTAAGAACTTAAGATTTCTCATAACTAACTGGATATGGCGGTTACTATTCTGATGTACCATTGTAAATACTTTAATAAATTCGTTTTGCTTCAGCGAAAGTCTGCTGTTGGGACATAAATGTGTTCAATTTAAGTAATTTTCACCGATATCTGAGTACTTAGATGATGTCAGGCTAGAAACAACCATCTTCGGATAATCCGGATCTTCGCCTAAATCGGATAAAATAGTCGGTCAAATCGAATCCGGATTAACCGAGGTTTACTGTTATGTCAACACGTCTGCACACAGCGCGGCAGGTTAACGCCGCGCACTGGTGCGCAGCAACACTAACCAATTTGCTTCACAAACTGACCAAATAGTAATGGCTGTTCGCCATGTAAAATAAGCAAACATGAATAAATGGAAACAGGAAGGACAACTAAAAAATATAGCAGCAGCTCGTCTGTCATCACTCACATCATCAAATCCCTGGAACGTTTCCTTCACTTCACAACCCACCTCGCTTTTAGCCACATAATGACAGAGATCTGAGCTTTGTTTGTGACATCCGTTGACTCGTCTACTTCTGCAGCAACAAATGGGGCTGCACTTATCCCCTTTATATCATATCTAACCACATCACCTATTACTGCAATTAAATCGTTCTGAAGTATGTTTGAGAAGCCAGAAAACACAGCAGATATCTCTAAATGTCTAGCTAATCTCTCATCTTTCGCAGCAAGAGTATGTAAAAGTTACTCACAGTTGCCACGATTAGAGGAAATCGAACTCTCATCGCTACTACAAAATTCTAATTGTTGTTTGGCTAGGAAGCAATTTACATTAATGAGGTCGTTCAAAATCTCTCGGTTTTCCCTTACCTTAGCATTGTGAACGCTGATACATTTAGTCTCCGCTGTTCGCTCAAAGTCAAAGTATATCATTGCGCTTCCAAAAGTTTTTAAAGCAATTTTGGTTTTGAATGTTATTTTTTGACCTGGCATGTCTGCTGAGGCTTCTTGGTAGATTTTTCATGTCACAAAATCCTGTTGTAGTCCACACATTTTCATAGCAAGTTTTCCCAACGCGACTTGTCGGTCACGCCAGTGATGCCATATCAGTAGGATAGAATTGCCAAACTATGTCGTAACAATGGAACGTTTTCATTGAGGCAGAGATATTGTCTGCCTCCTTTCGCCGCCTTACCACTGCAGCTGCATGTCTGACCAGCAACTGATGCGGCATAACGCTGCATATTCAGCATATTATACACAATGTCAAGTAAGTGCCAGTCTATGGAATGCGAGAGCATATAGTACTAGAAGGAGTACATATATTAAAAGTGTATACAAACATTACACTGTTACTGACATGAAGGTTACAGAGCTGACATAAAGGTAATTGCACGGCAAGCGCTCATCACAGTTTGTAACAAACTGCTCAATGCGAAAGCCACCCGGTGAGAGGAGCACAAGCAGTCGCTGCCTCCCTTCGTGACTTTCCCCTGACATGAAGAAGAAATCCGCAAATTCAGAGGTATTGACTATGAAAAGGTTAAAATCATACAATATTTGCACCCAGGGGCGCAACCAGCTCTTCATTTCGGGGGAGGCAATTTTCATGAAATTTCATTCGATGATGTCATCGTGCTTATTGAACCGTGGTACAACTTTTTCGCAAACGGTCACATATGATAACAATGTATTTCGCCCGCAGACACGAAGTCCATAGTATACAAGCACACACATTCTGGACAACGCTGGTTAATGAAATGAAAAGAGACAAAACAGAACGTTTTACAACAGCGTTGGAGGCTGAATCAACGGTGTCAAGCGAAATTTCTGACTTCACGCCATACATGCATTCACAGAGCAACATTCAACATATCAAATACGCTGAGAAAACTGATGATTAGGGCTTAGGGTTTGGTGTTTAGGTAAGTGTGTCGGGTTAGGGTTTATGTTACAGTTAGAAAAAGAAAACTAAGATTAAGTCCAATATTTTTCACTGGTTTTACTTATACCCGTACTGTAGCTTGTTGTGGGCATCTGGCATCTAACCAAAAAGTTTAATTTACACAACGCACATCAAAAAGTAATTGCCAATCTTTATTCCATTACTCTGAGAAGCAAAATAACTGACAAAAAATAATAGGTCAGAAATTTCGCAGAGAGCAGAAATTTCGCTTGACACCGGGCTACAGAAACTTACTTAACAGAACGTTTTGTAACGGCGTTGGTGGCCGAGCCTCGGGTTTACAGACGCATTCTTAACACTATTTGTTCACTTGGTACAACACTACTGCAGAGTAGGACGCTAATTTCTAAACTGGTCAAGGCCAGGTAAAGTACGAATGCATTGTGACATGCACACCCTCAAACGAACAAACACTGCAAAGTTCGAGCACTCAGTCACAAAGTAAAATGCGGTTGTAGTATTCAAAGAATAAGGACGAACATAAACAATCTGACTGCATCAAAGCAGGCAACCATTACGTTATTAGACCTTCTGCATCTTTCGAGAAACCAGTGCATATTTTTTCTTAATACAGCCTCAAATGTAGGAATGTTACATTGAACCTGATGAGTCATGAACACTAACATTCGCTCTCCAGGGCAGGTTGTATAGAGATCTGCATACAAAATTAAAGGACACACGCAATCTTTGCATGCATGACTTTCTGAAATTCCACCATAATTGTGATGCATACATGGGCGTACAAAAGGAACGAAAAAGTACATTTTTACTGCATTTGAACATCGGGAGAAGAGGCTCGCAGCTTGTTTGCTTGCTGCACAATATTTTTATCGCAGTTGTCTCTAAATATCTTTGTCATCTGGGAGCTCAGTATCCAGTACAGCTCCCAGATATTTGTATTGGTTAACAGATTTTAGATTTTTACCACCCATTTGTCAGTAATGGGACAGCCTATGTCAAAGGTGAGGGGATCTTTGAATACTACCATTTCGGGCAAAACGGATCAGCTGTCTTGTTCCTTTGGCGCATAATGGATCAGGCGTGTTTGGGGCAAAACGGTGTAGGGACTGGAGTTGTAGGTTATTGTAGAGGTCCCTACTGGTTGAGGGGTCAGCCTAGTTGTTGCAGGAGCACAGGTCGGTCTCCCAACTAAGCAGCCTCACGTCTTGAAGTTGCCAAGGCAAATTAAAAGGCTCTCACCACTTTGTCCGCTAATAACTCTCCAGTAGTACTCTAAGTTGACTGCTTCTTTCGATTATATTCAGATATACACAAAAATCTCCAATGCACTTGAGCGTGAAGTCAGAAACATGTAACGTAACGGTTCGATGTAGAGTCGGAATTAGAATGACGAGGAACAAAAGCGTTGAGCGTTCGAATGCGCCACAGGAAACAGCGACCGACTGCGGTTATGTAGGTTTGCAGGCTATCATGTCGACGGTCGATCTGTTCGCAAACAAGTACATCGCGTTGAATCACGAATGGAATATTACTGGGAATTACGCAGTAAGAATGCACAAAACATTAAAGCACTAATGTGTCCACTATAACGGCTTTTTCTGGCATCCATGAGTCGTGTGAAAGTTTTTAGAAGTAGGTTTAGGGCTATGAGCTTTCAGGACTTGCACTGGTTGCAAAAGTTAGGGTCCTATAAAGCGTCATTTGGAGCCAAAGTGGTCTAGTAGGGAGGAGCGTTCAATACTTGACTAGCACTCGCATGACACTTCACTAAACTTTTTTCCCAAGCTGTGGTACTGGGATCAACCCAGAAAGACACTAAAACGTGAAACAGTCCTCAACCTAAATTTAGTTAAAAACTTTCTGGTTTCGAAGCGAAAATGCAACTAAACAACGCTGTTTTAAGAAATGTACTACGTTAATAATGGTGATCCGCTTTGTCCCCAACAAAAATAATAATCAAAAGGTCGTAGAAGAACAAGTGGTTTGACGAGGAACTAACTGCTATGTCAAGATTTCTCTTATCAATTTGAAACTTCAGCAATTCGCACGGTTCAACAGTACCCTAATGTTATAAAGTTTCATGAAGACAAATTGAGGCCTGTCTAAGACATATAGTACACGAACAAACAGATAAAATGCCTTAAAAATACAAACAGTTTAAACTATCTCCCAAGTTGACACTTCCAGCATATTTGTGGTTGAATACCAATCATTTACAAAATTTTCGATCAGATAACCTGTCTCAAGATCCTTGTAAGGAGATAATTAACGAGCAAGACAGAAAAATTCCAATACGATTTCTTAAAAATGATTAGAAAAAAAATTTTCATCTTTATTCTTTGAAAGTTTCTACAAATGTCAAAATCGCTATGAAATGCTTTGAAAATTTCGGGGGGGGCAAATGCCCCCCCCCCCTCGGTTGCGCGCCTGTTTGTACCTTTTCAACATGAAAAGACAAATTTGTATTCAATTTGGTATTTTGGATCCCTAATTCGTTTTGCACATTGCATGATTATGGTAGGGGAGGAACTCCCTTCCTTGCCTCCCCTGACAGCCCATCACTGATTGTTTAGCACTCAGATTTTGAACAGTATTTTTGCCCTGAAAAGCAGAGTTGCCCAGAAACTTTTCACTGTGTTGAAATATTTTTTAGCTTTCAGGTCTTTTGAGAAACTTGCGCTTGCCCTGAAAAACAGAGTGTGCCCTGAATTCACTGTATTGAATATATATTTTTAATCATTCAGAATTTTGAACAACTTGCGCTTGCCGTGAGAACAGAGTTTGCCCTGAAATTTTTCACTGCATTGAAATATTTTTTATCTTTCAGGATTTTCGAGGAACTTGCGCTTGCCCTGAAAACAGAGTTTGTCATGAAATTTTTCACTGTATTGAATACAGTTTTTACATTCAGGATTTTTGAGCACCTTGTGCTTGACCTGAAAAAGAGAGTGTGCCCTGAATTCATTGTAATGAATATATATTTTTTTATTATTCAGAATGTTGAACAACCTGCGCTTGCCCTGAAAAACGGAATTTGCCCTGAAATTTTTCACTGTATTGAAATATTTTATATCTTTCTGGATTTTTGGGCAACTTGAGCTTGCCCTGAAAACAGAGTTTGCCCTGATTTTTTCAAGCCGGGGGGCGGCCAACCCCCCGCCTCGTACGCCACTGCCCACGGATACTGGTGAAAAAACCCAACGAATCCAGCAAGCTTGTGTCAACCGCTGACTTTTTGTCCAACAGACAGATGCGAAGCTATATTGGCATCACTGTTCGTTTCATTTCAAATGAAAAACTATACAATGCTATGCCGGCTTGCAGACGATCCAACGGCCATCACATACCTGAAAACATCGTAACAACAGTTTGAAGAAACAGTCAACAATTTTGAAACTACCAACACACAGCTTTTCAGCGTTGCTGGACGAAAGCTCAAGCCTGATTGGTGTCGTTTGACTGATAAAAGATTTGAAACGTTGATTGTTCATCTACTGTAACAAACATTTAAAAAATATATTACTGTTCGATAATGAATACTTAAAAGTGTTTGTTGCAGTGACGTACCTGACGGGGGATGTGGGGCAAATTACCCCTCCATGGCAACCTAAAGGTAACAACCGAGCCCCACTTAGCTTATATTTCGGTTTTAGTATTATTTTGGCTTTCAGTAAGCTGTCATTTTTTGCGTTTTTCGGCCAGTTTCAGAGATGCCTACTGGTCACTGGCAACGACCTTCATTCCAAACACTTCAGGAAAAATTGTAACCTGAAAGAAGTTCAAGGGTGTGGTCATAGCATGAAGATGAACAAACGCTTTCGAACCACTAACAAGCGACCAATTTGTTTGACGAAAGTTGAGACCACTGCATCATCCTTTGCTATGTAAGAATTAATGACGTTCCAAATGCTTTTGCAAAAGTTTAAGTCGGTTCAAAATATGGTAAAGTAAGTTCAATAACCAGTTGACCAAACTATGCTAACTATCAGGTACGCATAGTAACGACGCAATGAAAACAAAAGGTGTTGGCCAAGCGTCTTTAAAAAAACGCAATTTTTTGGAAAAACGTTTCAACGTTTCAACAAAGGGGTTGGGTTTTGCGCAAAAACATTGTGTTGGGAAAAATAGATTTTCCTGCGCAAAAGTAAATTTGTGGGAAAAAAAGAAAAACATTAAAAATTGTTTCCTGTATGAATTTCGGGTTTTAAAGGCTCGAGATTCTACTGAATCGTAATAGAGTTGACAGGTCAAAGATGAAGAACACTGCTACAAAATTACCTAAGTTATTTCAGTGACAGCATTGGACACAGAACAAAATTTTGAGGATATAGTTGCAACTTGAACACCATATTAAGCTGATTTAAAGGGAGCAATACTCCGCGGAGTATTATCCTTTGATTTAGGGTTTTGACATAGCCATCCACATCCGGTTTCACCATCATTTCTAAAGTTTTTTTTCTGAGTGTTGACTAGTAGGCCCCTCACAATGGCGTGGGCTTCTTTCAGCTAAGTTTTCCCCCTGGCTCAAACTTCTACTTACGCAACTGTTTTGTTGTCTGCACAAACATCTCAGTCAACAGTTAATGTTATTTTTCTTTTTTCCGGTTCTTAACCTTTACAGATTGATAATTCCGTTATCGCATTCATTCATATCGTACGTTGTCTGAAATTATACTTACGTGAAGCCACGCAAATGGATCTTATTGCCTTTCTGAGAATGTTTCAAAACAAATGTGATCGCGATTGTAATCGTGATTACTTTCAATGTAATCGTAATCGAATACATTATCATTTTGTTTATTCGTAATCGTAATCGATTACATTTGTGATCTAATCGCCCCATGTCTGGTATGCACAACTTAAACCTCGGTGGTATCAACGTGCTATCCATTATTGAACCTTGGCTATTCCATTCCTGAAGGCTAACGCACTTTCAAATAGGGGTCAATCTGGGGTCAGTACCAGTTCATGGCATGCAGAGATGAAGTTGTACTTATAATAACAAATCGTTTCATCGAACATACATCATCAATTGTTCAATAACAGCTGATTTCGAGAGAAGGAAAATTCAAGACCACAAATTAATTCATCTTATTGCACATATAACTAAAGATAGTAAAATATCTTCAATTGCATGCCAACAGGCCTCTTTGAATTATAGATCCTTCTTACATCGCACGCAGAGTAAAACACTGTCACGAAAAGTCTGTCGAGTCCGTTCGGACTCGGACTTCCCTGTAGTCAGTGGTGGTCTTAGTGAGCGTGCAAGGGTGTGCAAAATTGGGACTCCATTTTTAATTTACGCGCTTTGAGGGAAACCCATTTTTAGTTTACGCGCTTTCATAGAACTTTAAGCTTTTGTTTATGGTTTAAATTTTTTTATAATTATTACATATTATTTAATAGAAAACTTAGTTTGGCTCACTATATGAGACTGTGATTGTTAATAAGTTTTGCTACATTTTGGTTTTCAACCCAAAGATAAAAAGCCACTCTTAAATGATAAATCTAATACGATAGTCTATCTTCTTCATCGTTTGGGTGAGTTTTTTCAGTCGACTGCTAGGCCGCACTAGATCTCAGAGCAGGTGTTGAGCATCCACTCTATTGTATCATTGTCCAGGACCGTCAAGCCATGCACTCCATGCATGGGCGCAATTTGGTGGGGGACACGTTCCCCGTGTCCCCACACTTTTTTAGACGGGGGGACATAATATGCCATGTCTTCCCCGCTTTTTTCTCTTAGGGTTTGTATTTGGAGAGGTTTCAAAACCAAATATGACGTTTGTCACGTTTTGTGTGAAGAGTTTCATGTTAGATGTTACACATAGCAATGTTGATGTTGAAACAGATGTATGTGTGAGATCACTGATTCTGATATTTTTATAAATTTTTACTTCAAAAATGATTTTTAGCATTTTGCAAGTTTCTAGAGATCGCGAAAGATTGTTAACTGCCTCTCTCCGACATTTATCCGGTGTGGTTTACTTAATGAAAGGTCACTGTCTCGAAACAGTAAACCTTAACGGCTGCACACGTGAGAGACCACAGTACAGCCGTGATTTGTTTCGTGCTTAAACGTTGGCTAACTGACTTTACTGTAACGTTGGTTGTCACGTCTTCAGAAACAGACAGCGTAAAATTTAAAGATGCAAGTGTATAATGTTAGAAAGTTGCATTTTCAGGCAAACCTCTGCGAAGTTTTTGCCGAAGACAAACAGCAACACTATTGTGGAGACTTAGTATTAGGATGGGTAGTTTTGCAAAAGACTTTCTCCAACCATTAGTAAACAGGATTTCCATCAAAAGTTTAGAGAAGTATTGACCTGGCTATATATTGTCCTATAGCTCAAAACTTAATGACTTGACTAGGAATTAAAGATAGCTTATACATTAAGCCTTATCTCTTGTATGCCACGACAAGCGTGACCAGCAAATTCAAAAGATATTTATAACCACAATGCAGCAATGTTTTCATCCAAGTGCGAAACATTTGCTTTACAGTTAGCCTACGCATGGGTGGCGGAACTATTTTCAAAGTTGGGGGGCACAAGTGCACGTCAAAAAAACTAGAAAATTTTTGTGATTTGAACTGGAAACTGCGACACCACAAGCACTGAAATTTGACATCATTAACTTTTGTCAGCATGTTTAAGCATTTTTATGCAAAATTTGATAAGCCCTCAACGACCCCTCTCTACACAACACCCTATCTATCATACACTACACTGACTTGAGCACATAAATCTTTAACAATGGACCCAATACGAATTGTGTTGCTTAAACGTATTTAGGCAAAGTTCAAAATTTAAAAGTGGGAGGGCCGCACCCTCCTAGAAAAAAAGTGGGGGAGCCTAAATCCATACGGTCCCCCTGGTTCCGCCACCTATGAGCCTACGTAAAACCTAGTTTTGCTGGACATTTTTTTCGTGTTATTTCAGGTGAAACGTGGTACAGTTTGCCAATTCACCGTTGTTCATTTTCATTTCTGTTTAATCTCACACATTTTCGTGTTATTATGCATGTATAACTCTAGAATAAAACTTTTGACATTAATTTCGCCCAGGCTCGTAACCAGGGGGCGCAGGGGGGCGAAGCCCCCCTAGAAAATGTTTCGCCCCCCCCTGGAAAAATGTGTTGGATATAGTTTGAAGATATTGGACATAGTTCAAAAAATTTGGGCCCTCTCGGAAAACTCTTCGCCCATCCTGGTGTCCCGAGCTGGTTACTGACCTGATTTCGCCCATTACAATTTGATGTTAAACCTGAAAAATTTGATTGTGAAAAGACTGAGCTGAGTGGCATAACTGACAGAAGTCACAAGGCAACAGTCACCAGCCGACCCGTAACCAGCTTGGCACACCAGGAGGGGCGAAGAATTTTCTGAGGGAGGCACAAATTTTACATCGAAAGCATGTACGAAAACAATGGGTATGCATACAATATGTCCAAGACATTTTTTCAGGGGAGGAGAAAGTTTCTCCAGGGGGGCGAAGCCCTCCCCCTAGTTTCGGGCCTGGTCACCAGATGATTAGGTATGCAGACGTCACATTGTAGGCTAGATTGGGATATGGGTATGTATTCAGAAAGACTTCTGGTTCGCTTTCTTTTCGATAACTTGAAATCTTCTCTAGTTGGCTTGGATAATTTTGCTTGGGAGTTTGATTGATGTTTGGAAAGGGTATTAGACAAACGATGTTTGGACAATCAGAAGGGTACCCAACAGCTTGCAGGAACTGACAAGGGGAGATTGAAAGGACAGATCCTCGACCCATCAGCAGTAAAAAAAAATTGTAAATCATTTTTTGAAGTAGCCTACGCTAATTTTGGCCAAACATTTTTTGCTACTGTAAGAGGATATCAATAGAGATTTGGCTACGGGTGGGGTTGCATGCACGATTCCCAGTAGCTAAAAATTTGTAGCATTTTTAATTAGCGGAAATGTGCAAGGAAAAATATTTAGCTACCATACCTTGCAATATATATATCGCACCTTGCAATTTATCGTATTTTTAACGTTAAGAAACGTAAACAAGACATCAAATCGCGCTGCAGCCAATACTTCTTATAAAATGCATGAAAATACGATGTGTTTTACTTAAAGAGTGATATGCACGCGCGACCAATGCGATTCACCGTTTTGTACACTCCAACTGACAGCTCTAATGAAACCCAATTTATGTGTTCTACCATATTGCTGTGCTTCTTTGTGTCATAGTCTGATAGTTGTGCAACCAAGCTGAACTGCAGTACCATGTCCAACAACAAAATTAGGTTTATCAATTTCTAAACCATTTGTAGGAATAAAGCAAAGCGTGATTGGTGTTGCTTTGAAAATACCTCTAAAAAAACAAGATTGGGAATTTGTATTTACAAAACTTCACTTCCGCATTGGCCCGATGACTACATTGGTTTTACATCAAGCTGCCCCCCCACATTTTACAACAAAATTGCGCCCATGACTCCATGGGGTGGTCGATGGCTTGGACCATGAAGGAAAACATGTTCAACGGTCTGTTCTTCTGCGCCACAATAGCCTATGATCAAAGAACAAGGGGCCCCAGTCAAAATGTACAGTAAGAGGCCCCAACCAGGATGTTAAAGGCCCTTAATAAGCATGCTGACTCTTCATTTTTTGGTCATAGGTATGGGGGCCCAATAATCTTCAAAATGAAGATGCTCTTTGAGGTTTGGATAGGGAGATTTTCATCAAATTCACATTTGGGTCGTGCTCAAAAATGTTGGGGACCCACTGCGCTAAAGTAACTCGATTGTTCAAGCAGTTATGTGGGAAACTGGTTTTTCTTAGAAAGAATTATAATGTAAACACCAATGTGCGTGTGTAGGCCTATACGTACATGATCTTCTATATATTTAGACAGCTACTATTTTCATGTTACATTAGTTGCTCTCAGTTTCTTTTTGAGTCAGAACTGAATGTTTGAATGTTTATGAAGAAACTTTCCTTACTTTATTGAATTATTTATGTTTTCCTTCGCACTACAGCTACTTCATTATCACTGTAGAGATTCAGAAAATAATGTTGGTAGTATCAGGGCCGGCCTAACAGGTGCGCTGCCCAATGCAAACCTTAGGCGCGGGGCCCCTCTTGAGCAGTGGATTTATGACGTCATCGTGTTCAGTCAACCGTGCTTTGAAAACATGGCCTATGCCTATATGAATATAAAAAAACACAGCAGAATATTGGAGTTGATCTGTATGTAGATGATATCACAAAGAATCCTCTTTATTTGGAGGGGTGTGGGCATAGTTAATGTGTCCCCTAACTGCGTCCATGTTTATGACTAATATGCTGCTGTGGTGGACATTAGACGGTGTACCGCTACCGCTCGTAATTAAGCCGAACGTTGTAAAGGAAGCTCTGTAATGGAGATCCGAGCGGCGAACGCAAGTGGGAAGTTACGTAGTTACGTCAATCAAACCGAACAAGCGAACTGAACTTATAATGCAATACACTTCACTCTTGTTGAACGGCACTTTCGTTCGAAGAACCAGGCCCGTAGCCACAGGGGCATTCGGGAGCAGCTTCCCACAAATTTTTGTGCCCCCCAAATTTTGTTGTGTCCAGAAAAATTTGTTTCAAACATCAAATAAAAATAAAAATCTTGCATATGAAAATGTATTTTGCCCTCCAAACAAAACCTGACTACGCACCTGCGAAAAACGACTGACTTGGAGAAAGTTGCTAACATTTACACGAACTGATTACCTTTTTCGCTTTCGGAAACCACAAGCGCAGACGCGTTCTTGTATAAAGGTAACATCTGGGCGCATGATCAACTGTCCGCTGCATGACGCAGTAAACGAAAACAGCAGATTTCACAAGACAGCCACTGATACATCCGCCCGAAGTTCCCCAAAAGCCCAACTTTATAATCATTTTTAATGCATGGACTTGGATACCAATGCAAACTGTTCTCCACGAATTAGAAATGTAATTTACAAAGATTTCACAACTATCACGTCACAGATGTAGAAAAAACGCACCAAACGCAATATATAATGCGCATGGTTGGTTGATCTAATAGAAGCATATAGCCGCCCAGTATGATAAACAGGAACGAGTGTGTTGGATGACATTAACAATTTTTGCCTTGCCTATTTAAGCCCCACTGCAGCTTTCATTCAGTGGTGTAGGAGCGGGGTGGCCTTAACGTGTATGTTGGACTTTGAAGTAGTGTCTTTTTTTACCTATTCACACTCCCAAATAGGTAAACACAATGAAAGTTTGGTGGAGTGGCAAATGATAAATGTGCTGTATTGAATCCAACGAGCAACCCTTCGTTAGCCTTTGTTCAGCCTCAAACCATTGAACACCTGCCTGTAAGTAACAACTGGATTTCTCATGCTCGGCTAAGCGCACACTAGCACTGCACCAGTCAGGATATTTTCCCCTAATTTCCCCGGACTTGCCCAAAACCTTTTGTGCGACACACTTTCCCCTACACATTTTCTGTAGCAGCCGGTTGCTAATAATCAACTCTCACGAATGTAAAACATGAAGTTTCATTTGGAACTCAAAATATTTGTTTTTATTGGAGAAAAAATGTCAGTCAGACTTTCATATTATCTTATTCAGTCACACTCATTGATCACTCTACAGAAAGCAAAGAGATGTCGAAACTTCTGTGCCCGAATTTTCAGGAATTTCGCCCGAAGTTTCGAGAAGTCAGAACTGTTGGAGATGCGCTTGCCCCTCAGCTCCTAAACCATAGCGCGGCATTAACAGTGGAAAAAGTTTACAAAAAAAGCAAAATATCCAAGTTTTCCAGCTGAGCACACCAGCCGTTTCCGTAGCATCACCTCTCCATTGGATAATTTACTTTGTAAGTAACAATTTGAAAAATCCCTGCCTGCTAGACCTTTGGGAAATTTATAATTCAAATCCAACGTATCTGGTTTTTTCGCGATTGGACAATCTCGCTGAGCTGTTGAAAGACGTTTGCGTCAAAAGGCAAGATCCTCACGATTTTCGACAAACTAACATTCAGGCCACCACAAATGAAAAAGTTTGGGGGCACACTAGCACAGTGAAAATACAGTTTATAACCAAATCGTGACGCACTGGACATTTATCCCAAAGCGAAGGCCCCAGCTTGCAATTTTGTTCAGAACAACGACCAGCAAACGTTTTGGCACAACTAGAGTTGCAGACTACCCAATAGCTTTTGACCGACTGCCCAGACAGGCTGACACGGTGATGGTTTAAAGAAATTTTGATTGGAGCGAAATCGACTATCGTAACTATGTGATGTTTTTAGATATTTAAATAAGTGATAACAAAATTCGATCTATGTTGTCACTTGCATCGGGTGAATATGTACCGCTGTCTCACCCGTCATTCACACCATAGCATGTCATTACAGCATAGCAATGTGTAGAAGTCGCACATTTGGTTTGTAGGAAGAGAGATGTCGTAAGTTATAACAGTTCACGCCGCCGTCGAAAACGTGATGCTGTTTATTTTTTATAAAATCTTTGTTAAAAGTTGCAGAATCCTCACGAATCATAGTCACGAGCCACAACTGTTTATTAAAGACTTCTAGCTTTCAGAAGGATTCCATTTGTTGACTGCACAGTGATTCCTGGACTGAAGATTGGTTCTTCTGTGTCCACGTCGCGATAGAGTTCGTATTTTCTAAGAACTTGGCATAAAACAACTCGCATTTGATGCATTGCGAAGTGTTGGCCTATACAGTTTCTGAAAAAAATTGTGTACATCGGTAAACCAAAATTTGGGAGGTTTTCTCAGTAACTAGCATTGACATGCAACTGCTTTCAAAAACTTAAATTATTAGGTCTATAAAAATTAGCCAGATATTCCCAGCCATTGCAAAGACGTGCAAAATTCTTGAAGTTGTCCCGAACATGTATCTGAAGTAAATGTTTGAGAAAGCTAAAGTGATTCGGCAGGTCAAGAGAACGTGTGGGATTTTGAAAACGCGCAACAGAGTGACACGGCAATTAAGAACTTTTTTCTTCGAGAAAATCCTTGTAGAGTAGACCGATCAGCTGAGACACACTACTTTATACGTGTCTGTAGTTGTCCTTTGAATCTTAGCAATTTCATCGAATATAAGCTAGAAAGCCATAATTGCAGCAAAGGACCGCAACCAGCTGATATTTGCGGGTGGGGAAGAAATGGTTATAGCAAGTTGTTGTACCTAACAACTAAATATGTTTTTGAAAATTTCCGGGGAGGATTTTCCAGTTGCCCTCCCCCGTGATTGCCAACGTGTTTCGGGATGAATCTTACGACTTTATACTAAGCCTAGGTAAACAGCATACAGTAGAGCCTTCGTCCGCTTTTGTACCAACACGCTTTATTCACGTTTACACCGTTGAAAGAGAGCTTTTTTTCATATTTCAGCTTGTGTCATGCTAATATTTTCAGCGGAGTTAAAACTTGCTTATGACGTTCTGACTGTTTGCTGTACACACCTGAGAATGTCTGTGTTATAACGATAAAGGAGACACTTCGTGCTACAAAATTCATTAAGGAAAAGTTAGAACTAGCGGCATTTATATTTTGGGAAACTGAACAAATTGAATTCTAAAATCTTCAAAAGTCCTAAATTTGATTATAAGTTAAATGTGACCCCAGTGTACATCAATACTCACTGCCAAGTAAAGCAAAAAATGATAACTATTAACTGATATTTCACAGTTGGCTTATCTCATTTTTATACGCAAAGCGGCCACAAAAGTATTTGAATCTACAGTTGAGCAATACCTTTCACCAGCTGCAAATGGAACGAAAGCAAAAGAAGACCTTTTCGCTGAGTTTTCAATGTCGAAGTGATCCGGGTCAAACTTCTGCACAAACGTTACAAAAAGAAAACATAAGAAATTACATATAGAAAACCAGTTGCTTTCCTCTACTACTTTTATTTCCAAATTCTGGCTAACTCTTACAAAATTCAAGCAGTCATTAGTTGCCTCACAGTCTCCCGAAGATGCACACTATGTTTTCCAGAAAAAATCGTTGAAAATCCAGTTAAGTATCGAGTAATTTCTGCTTTTCACAAAATCTAGGTTTGTGCTTTATGAGCAGCATGCCAAAAAATCGGAATAAAAATTATTGAAATATCTGCACATAAACATACCGTATCATTAGAAACACGACCGAGCTAAAGGATTTTCAAATGCATTTACAGGAAACTTGTTGTCTATCAGCAAAAGCAAAAGATTCAAATAGTTTCGAATGATAAAGAACATCGATGATTATCTAACCCTTTCCAGGTTTACTTGAGCACATGAATTGTGATAACCGCATTTCCCACATTCCAGCTAAAGAAATAAAATATCATTGTCGATGAACATACATCTCAATCAAATAGACTGCCAAAACTTTTCAAATATTTAAAAACTGCATTTTCTTCTCCTGAAAGAACAAAGAGGAACTGATTTCGTATGGCTTTCAGGTGTCTACAACAAGTAGGGTACAGCTGCTCAAAAGCACAACTTATTATCAGTCACTTACATCTGGGTTCTCCCAAACATGAGGATTCCTGTGCAATGCGTATATATTTACATCTACTTCGGTTCCAGCTGGAACTTTAATTTCCTTGTAACCATTAAAACGATGGGTAAAGGTCACTTCTTCCTTTAATTCTCTTGAAACGAGGTGAACGACGGGCGTCAAACGAAGGGACTCTTTTATGCATTGAGTCAAGTAGGTCAAGTGGTTCATATCGTTTCTGCACAGAATACAAAGCATAGTTTTCTTGTAAAGTAGGATCAATTGCATCAGGCGCGTCTGCATATTGTTCGAAAGATTGATGCTCCATGACAAAAGTATCAATGTGCCTTCTGTCAAATCTGCACCCAATTATATTGATTCCCTTAATTTCATATTAATTTTTTTTATCAGCAAAAACGCTTTGCTATGTTTCATTCACCTCAACTAATGCCTGGCACACAGGTATGCAATGATTTTGCGGGTCGATCTTCTGAAGCACTTGCCGATGCCTGTTTTTCTGTTTTTTTAATGAACTTCATGCTACTTTTGCAGCAAATGCGTGGAATGTAGTAGCTGAGGTGATGTTTTCAAGATAAGCGTTGTTTAGAAGTTGTGGAAACAGCAACTGTTAAAAAAAGATTTTAAATCAGTTCTATAGTCGGACGGTATCGAAAAGAACATGCTGCAATAATTTAAGAAAACCACTGATAATTAACCAGCATCTTGCATCCATCGACTGTGAAATCAAGCCAAGCAAACAACTTTTTTATTTCAACATTAAGAGCACTCGCAAACATCTAAAACTGGTTGGATCAAACACCAGTTTCAATATGAAAATATTTTCAAAACAACCATTTGATTTGAAATTTCTTAGATTTACACCTTGTAGGAGGGATGCGACAGGCTAACAATTCTGAAATTTTGGCTCAGTTAGAAATGATATAAAATTTGCTTTCTTATCATCGCAATTGCCTTAAATATAAAAATATTCTGACCATATTCATGGAATTAAACTATTTGTTTTTGCCGTGAACAACCGTCCAGTACAACAGATGATCAGACTCCATATTGCTTCGAGTGTTTTTCATCACACTACATTGACCAAGTTACAAAATAACTCTTAGAAAGTTTTATCAGGGTGTACTCTACTCCACATGCATGCAAGTTTAAAACTGAATATACAAAGTGAAGAACATTAGCATAGTGGTGTTTTCGAGTTAAAACTCCACAATTGAAACTGATTTCCCGCTGTTGTCACTCAGACAATTTTCACACTATTTTGTTTTACACGCCTTATGTAGAAACACACTGATCCAACAGTATACTTGCTGCTACCTGTCGTATGAGGTTAGGTACTCGAGGTGGTCGCGATATCAAACTACTCACACAATATACAGTATTAAGTTGCAATACAAGATGCAGCAACCGGATATCTTGTTCTTTGTTCCATCTACGGCAGTGCTTTTCAACCTTTAGAAAGACGGTCTGCACTCTTTTCTCAACGAAAATTTCATTCGCACAACCAACACTAGCAGTGGCGCACACAGAAAATTTTCATGGGGGTAGCGGTTCATGCTTCATAGGGCTAATAAAAGCTTGATGGCATAGGTCGTATTTTAGATTTGTGCCCAAATGCTCCGGTGGATGCTGTTCGCTAAAACTATTGAAAATCCATAGCTTTGTTGTAAATCTGTAGCCTGCTGATTGGGGAGAATCAGAGTGTGTATATTGGAGCTGGCTGTTTCGGTAATACTCTGCTCCAGATTCTGTTTCTCCCCACTTACGCGTTGACATGATTGAACTCCTGCAGGGTGCTCAAACTCATCAGGTTGTTATTGAAAATTTCTTCTTCAAAATTTTGATTTACAGTCTTTGACAATGTGATTTTGGAGGTCGCTTCGAATATGTCAATTCCACAACTTTAAATTGTAAGTTTCAGCTGGCTAAATATGTCACCAGAATGACTAGTCCAGCAAGACAAAACAAATAGCGAAAGAAAAGAACTTCATGATTTATCGCAGATCAAATCGCACAAGAAATTCCTATCGCAAATTTCAAACTATCTCCATTACTCTTTCACAAGAGATCCACCACACTTCAGAATGATAAAGATGACCATCGCTTTCCGTTTCTATGACAAGTTCATCAAACTCGCGACTTTTCTGAGGACTGTTCAGTATTGCATTCACCATTTTGATGACATCCGAAATGACATCAGCTGGTTGGTAATTTTCTTCTTTATTGCCTAGCTTCTTGTCCTCCAATGCTTCGCGGTTTATGACACATTGGATACTCACGACTAGGGCCGACCTTTTGCCGATTGGACCAATTGCTTCCAATCGACCCCGCGCCAAAGGGGAGCCCATGCTACGTCTCCCACTAGCCTACACCAACTCAAAACTTTCTAATGAAGCTGCTTGTGTAGTGCCGGCGCGGGGCCCACAGTTTTTTTAAGCTTGAGGGACAGAGTCTGGTGCCATTGTAAATCACAGCGAACCGCGCGATTTTTAACGCCCTTAATCATGATAATCCGTTCTTACATTGATCTCCATTTTTCGGTAATGTATAACCTAGTTTTTTCAGTAGCAGCTAATTGTAGGCAGACAGGGCTTAACTTTGAAGCTGGAAGTTGCATTCTGTTGCGTTTATAATCGTTTCGTATTTGGTAGGTCAAGCTTCAACAGTTGCTCCAAAATACGGCTGGATAGTTATTGCTGTTTCAACAGTTACTGCTACTTTTGTTCTGCAAGATTAGTTCTTAATTGCAAATGTGTGCTGTCGCGTCAGTCCTATTCAATTTCCCTCTCGTAGAGATATGATGAGGCAACCTGCATTTGACGAAAACCTTTAAAATAAACCCAGTTTTAAGCGAACCGAATGACTACTACAGGCGCGCAAAAAACAACGGTTCCATATAAGCCAACAGAAAATCTTTTTAAAGAAATATTAACAGTAAAGCCATTTGCAAAGCAACAGCAGTGACAGTTTTACGTTGAAGCGAAGTAAGGCTCATGATGTTCTTACGGAGAGAGTTGCATAATGAAGTCCTACCGAAACAAGGATTATGGCATCAGTCTCACACAGATTGACGTCTTAGTTTCTGAGATTTAGTCAACAAATTGGAAGTTGCAAAAAATCTGAAAAGGTGCAACGGTGAGATTAATTTCCTGAAAGTTTTTGAGGCTACTAAAGTACTTGCTTGTTTCAAAAAGTTTCTAACAAGCAAGTTTATAATTCTTGGGGAATCTGAAATTCCTTTATATTTTTCCTTTGTGTTAGAAGCGAAAAGAATTTTTTTAACTTTTCCAATATATTGAACACCTGTTCTAATAAGCGATTTGTGCTTTTCAGTGCTCTATTAAGCTGGTTTCAATGTAACTGTTATCTACGTGTAAAGTGTATACTGATAGGCAGGTGTTAAACCATGTTTTGGTTTTTGGTTTCAACAGTCGAACTTGGGCTTATTATTTGAGAATACTTTGTTTCCGTAACTAAGCTAAATACCATGAGTCAAAGACCAAGAGACATTGGCCAAAATATTTAATTGGCAGTCAAAGATGGCTAAAGCAGAAAAGGCGGAAGCAGAAAAAGAGAAAGGTGGTTGGACAAGTATTTAACAGAACTACCTCACTCTCACAAAACAGAAAAAGCTCCAGAAGAGCTATGCTACAGTGAAGATGGCGACAACATAGGCAGCCAGCCTGAAGCTATGCCAGATAATTTAATCAAAGTGGAACTTTATGCACGGGAAGTGAGTTACAAAAATGTTGAGTTTGACAAAGAAGGAATAAATAAATCGACCAGCGGCTAGCGCATCTGGTGAAATAAATCGACCAGCGTCTAGCGTATCCGGTGGCCGGCTAGCGCATCTGGTGAGGCTTACGAGCACGAAATTTCAAAATTTTTCGGAACTATTGGACAAAAGATCCTACTTCATGGCCAGGTGTAATGAGTCGGAAAGTATTTAGCCCAATGAGGACCATGCACCTACAGTCACAACAGAGGTTTTCCCCGAAACGAGAGTGGGCACATAAACTAGGGGGCACGCCTGCAGACCTCGGCATTGTGTCGCCCTTTCGGCCATTGCTCTGTCACATCAACGATTTCTAACATTATGACTTGAAGCTCTGCTCAAAAAGTTCTGCGCACTGCACTGAGTGGGGCATCGCAAAATTGCTTCCAATCGGGCCCCCCACTTGCTGAGGCCGGTCCTGCTCACAACCTCTGGTGCGACTTGCTTTATGAGCGCAACAACGCCATTTCGAATGCTGACCATCACCCTTGCACCGTCTATGGGCACAGTTTTGCATTTCGACCACGTAACACCGCGTTCTGAAAAGTTATTGGCCAATTTCGCAAAGATACTGGCTGCAGTGGTGTCTATGCCAGCAGGAAGATAAAACAGACAACTCGTGGCTCATCACATAGATTGAATAGCAACGCTGGTCTTGTGCCACTGGAGGAGCAAAAAAAATTGATATCAGCTCAGCATTGCCTTGCAGTTGCGCATCTTTTGTTTCCATCATGGCGTAACATTGGAACAAGCAGATAAAAAGTTTCGTAGTAGCTGCCGGTAACTTCTAATACATTTCTCTGTTGAGATGTTCAAACCATTAAAATATGAGGGCAGTGTCTGCCTACTTTCCGCTGTGCGCGGTACCATGTTTTGCAAAAAAAAAAAAGAATAAAGCTATTAGATAGAGGATTTTTCAAAATGCGTTTACAACAGCACAACAGGGTTTTCTCATCCGCACTCGTCCGCACCGTGTTTGTCATCCGCACTCCACGGTTTTCTCATCCGCACTAGTGCGCACCGCCGCACAGGTTGAAAAGCACTGATCTACGGCAACGATATGCACAGTTGTTGGGCCTCCACTAAGGTTTCAACTTTCTTGCCAACCTAGAGGAGACCAATTTCTCAAAATGTGTAACGCAGTGTTGTTTTGTGTTATCTGAACATTTTCATATTCGGAACGTTTGTCATGAAAGGCAACAGCTGAACTCCTCATGATGATGTTTTCTTCTGTAGTTCACTGGTGACCATCGTTCTGAAGTAAATCCGAAAGAGTAAAAACTTGTATTTTATTGTATGTTGTTCAATGTCCCCTTGTGCGTTTGCTTCACAGCGACATTGAAATGCAATCATACTAACAGGGGTACGAGGCGGGTGGCGGCAGCCCACCCGGCTTGAAAAATTTCAGGGCAAGTTCTGTTTTCAACGCAAGCGCAAGTTGCTCAAAAATCTTGAATGATAAAAAATTTTTCAATACAGTGAAAAATTCAGGGCAATCCTGTTGTTGAGGGTAAGCGCAAGTTGCTCAAAAATCCTGAATGATAAAAAATTTGAGTGAATTCAGGGCACACCCTGTTTGTCAGGGAAAACGCAAGTTGTTCAAAAATCCTGAATGTGAAAGGTATATTCAATACAGTGAAAAATTTCAGGGAAAATTATGTTATCAGGGCAAGCGCAAGTTGCTCAAAACTCCAGAATGAAAAAAATATAAGTGAATTCAGTGCACAATCTATTTTCCAGGGCAAGCGCAAGTTGCTTAAAACTCCTGAATGTAAAAAGTATATTCAATACAGTGAACATGTTCAGGGGAAACTTTGTTTTCAGTGCAAGCGCATGTTGCTCAAAAATCCTGAGTGTTAAAAAATATTTCAACACAGTGAAAAAATTCAGGGCACACTCTGTTTTTCAAGGCAAGCGCAAGTTCCTCAAAAATCCTGAGTGCAAAAAGTATATTCAATACAGTGAAACATTTCAGGGCAAACTCTGTTTTTCAAGGCAAGCGCAAAAGTTGCTCAAAAATCCTGAATGGTAAAAAATATATTCAATACAGTGAAACATTTCAGGGCAAACTTTTTTTTTCAAGACAAGCGCAAGTTGCTCAAAATCCTGAACGGTGAAAATATTTTCAATACAGTGTATTCAGTGTATAGTCACTTGTGGGTGATCCGTGTAATTTGGCCTAGTGTAGTGTGTAATCTGGACCAAAGTCGTGACTGGTTATAATGATTTGATTTGGACCAAGTCCTCGTTTTCTGTAAAAATCGAACAATCGGATGTGGGTAGGTCAACAGCTTGATATAAAAATTCGGTAACTCTTTCTTTGTTCATTTTCGCGTTTCCGGTGGGTAGAGGTGCAAGGTGTTAAGATGATAGATATTTTTGATAAAGAGGAGTTTTAATGCCAGGTTTTTCGTGCTTTTTCAGAAGTCATCAGTAATATGTTGCAGCATTGATCTTAACATGAAATTTTAGCTGACCGGCTGAGGTAGAAAATTTTGAAGTTAGTTTTGTGAATGCAGTGTGTAATTTGGACCAACCCAAGTGGCGGTTTGTGTAATATGGACCAGTGGTGCAAATGACAATACTTGTATAAAGTACTTTGAAAGTGTTTTATAGGCTATCAATTCTTTCTCCAAGCAATTAATAGGCAAAATAACTATAAAACAGATTTGGCAGAGGTTCCAGGCCCCATGCGGACAATCTGAATTTGTTCAGATATTAACCAAATTTTTTGTCTGTCAGTGATGGTGCTTTCAGTTGATTCACTAGGAATCACTGCTGCGGGAAAAGTGTCAGTCTGAAACATGCATGTAAATGCCTATTACAGAAATGTTGAAAACGTTCGTTGTTTCTTTCTAGATTTGTAGGCTATTCGTAATTATTACCATGACAAGCAGTGACGGATTTACGCACAGGCCAAATAGGCCATGGCCTACGGCCCAGCGATTTTGGGGGCCCGGCGCAACTTTTTGCTATGACAACTCAATATTAACTAAAAATTTTCGAAACTGCGCAGAGGCATAACTTCCCAATTTACCTTGAAACGAGCGGAAATGCTAATGTCTACTCTAGACTCTTATCAGCACAATAACAACACGACAATATTGTGCATCTGGGCGTGAGAGAGATGCAGGCCGTCTGTATGAAAGTGATTACAGAAAAGACTGAAAAAGAAAAAAACGGTACTTAATTGATATTCAAATTTCCACCGACAAAAGCTCGCAACAACACAAGACCGCCAGGCATTGAAAAACTCCGATGAAAGGCCATATTGTCAGTCTTGCATCCTACGTTTGGTTGTTTTTACAAGATTTCCGGCAAACACAGCTTGATTGTTGAAACTCGATATGTCAATTAAATCAGCTAGAACAGTTTCTCAACGTGTCTACATCGGGCTTACTTCATATGGTTAACTGAGGGTGTTGCGACAATACTTTTCTGCTGAGCAAAACTTGTCTTCATGCTGTTTACCATCGGTCTGTGGCATAGATAAAGGATTAAAACACTATATTTGTATTGCTTGGAAAATGACAACTTCAAAACAGCATAAGCCCTGTGTCCACTGAATGGATTGTGTTTGTTTGGTTCATAAAATATGTGACTATTATTGATATAAATAGGAGTTTACGTACAGATAATCATATCGACAGCTAGACGACATTTTCGAGGGCGGCAACACGTTCCCGCATGAAAATGTACCATACATCCGAAAAACAAAACCAATAAAAAAGCTAGAAATCTCGGAAATTTAACGAAGAAAACTTCTGAACTACAAGAAAGAGCTATAATTTCCAGGAAAAGATAGCAATGCCATTTTTATTTTAGAATTTAGGAAAGGCTTTAATTTCTGTTGAAGATCTAACGCAGTTGTAGAACCAAGGTCGGCACAACAAAAGACAGATTTTTGAGGGGGCACTACACATGAGAGGGGCATACTTTCACACTTTTCTGACGAACGACCAAATAGGTCGTCACACTTGTGTGGGGCCTAAAAATCTAAGATGGCCTATAGGAGCGCACGCTCCCTAAATCCGTCCCTGATGATAATTCTAGGATCCAGGAAACGACCATTCCGTCATCGGATCAGGTCTGAAGCATGTCAAAAGCAGTGCTTTTGAGTGCTCCTCTCTGAGTGCCTTGCTCAAGCGCACAGCAACGATAACACATGCAGGTGCAGGGAGTCAGCCCTTCGATCCCGGACCGTCGCTTTTAACCTTTGCGTTGCGCCATTGAAGTCGAGCACATATTTGCATCAGTAAAGGCGATTACCGTAAAGTTTCTTGCCTGGGAGCACACAACACGCAAGGAACTTCACCCCACTGACTTAACATGCAAGGTAATTACAGAATTTGCCTATAACGTCACCACTACGGGATTGCATAAAGAACGTTATTGCCGAATTGACGTTATAAGCTAATTGAAATGCATGTAAAAGATGCCTTCGGGACGGAATAAAATGTAGCGTTATAGGGTTATAGGCGAATTGACGTTACAGACGGAGCCGTCATAAACAACTGTATAGAACAGCTTTACAAGGTTCCATTCGGATTAAACTAGAAAAGTTAGTTTCAGGGCAAATTGTTTATTCTTAGGGAAAATTGTTATTTTCAGGGCAATTTTTTTCCGTCTCCCCGCCCCTCCAGCAGTAAAATGCTTTCTTGTACGCCTATGATCATACTTACATTTCAACATTTTTCCTTTCCCCCAGCACACGATTTATTTCTTCTCTGCATTTATTCTGATGTTCCAGATTATTTGCCAAATTATAGAAGGCGTATGAAAGGCCTAAAAGTAAAAAAATCAGTGTTATCAGCTGCAGCTGGGCAACGGGCCGCCGGCTCATAATTTCGTCTGTTATTGATTTTGATTGCTGAAAACCTAATGATCAAAAACATCTGCTCCTTCGTCAGCAGTTATAAACAAGCGCATGTCTGCAGGTTTTTAACGTTCCAAAAACGGCCCTTGCATTTTTCATTGAGATCGCGGTTGTTGTTTGTCATATATAAATTTCACAAGAGCATTGATCTTCAGCAAAAATTTTCCTTTTTTTGCTGGCTTTTCAACAAAAAGCAAAAAACATGTTTGTTTAAGAAGAAAATATCACAAAATTACATAACAAAAAACGAACAGAAAAAATGTGTTTCATCCATATTTTTATTCATATTTTGCAGGGGGAAGGGGAGAAAACCATATTCGCAGATTCGAGTGCTGGCTCAACCTTGGTGAAGCTGAACTACAAACGCATTTGGCAAATGTTGGAAATTTAAGTAGATATAAGCAGCGTGGCCACAAATATCAGATTGACATAGCAGTCAGAAGAGTTTACGGCTTCTTTTTTGTTTTTCAAGACGCAAAAACAAAGATACATTGGAAAAATATAATAAGGAGAGGTAGAATGGCTTTACGTTCAGAAAAAGTGAACTGGCACAGAGTTAGCAATTCAGCATTTAAAAAAACTTTATTAAAACATGCTTCAAGCCAGATTAACTAGGCCAGTTTATTTGAGGCAACACAGTAAAAGACAATCGTTGGTGTTTTGAAACTTATTGACAGATTTTTATATCTTACGGTATTTTGCTTTCACCATTTTCAGTTTGCAGGTGTTACTTTCCCGTTTCAGTAAATATTGTCTTTATGTTAATCTTCTGCTACACATTGAAGAAATAAATTTCGCGACAAGCTGCAGAAATATTGATGTGGTTTTTTAAAGTGATGCGGCAGGCAAACATCAACTTCACTTGCTTCGACAAAGAACCAAGTGTTAAGACCAAATTTGAACTATTTAGCGTGTGTAAAATTAATGACAGGTAAACGTCATTTGTATTCGACAAAAATTGTTGGTACCGGTTGCGACCGTCTCTTGTGCAGCGCTGAAAAAAGTAACAACTTCATCCATAATTTCTTCATCGCTCAATCCATTTCCATCTTGATCCTAAAATAAACAGTTGTTGAGTTCAGCACTCCGAAATACGAAAAGCTGAAGTACAGCAATTGGTGAAGACCCAAGAAAGCTCCAGCGACTATCCTATTTTATCAGAATTATGTTGTTTTTCGCACTTCATATGTTGAACAAATTCAACTCGTATGTTTGAAAGGACTGAATTTCATTTGAACGTTACAAAAGTAATGTCTGGTCGAAATCCTGCTATAGCATGTGTGCTATTGTGAGTTTAGTTTTGTTTCTTGTTTTGCCGTCTTTTGAAGCAATACTTGCGCAGCACTTGTCAGTCAGTCAACATTGATAAATTGACTCGAAAAAAACTTGCTCCGGAGTCCGGACAGTCACTTTACTCGATGTTCCTACCAACAGTATGAACTCCAGAAAAAATTGGATGTAAACATACAACTTCAAGGCTTAAAGTCAACCATGTCAAACCAGGTCTCTATACTTCACACTGAAATACTTTTCACTGAGTTATTTTGATAATTGGCGTTTCAATCTAGGCTTGAGTTTTTTACATATAGCTTGCGCAGTGGTTCGACATGCTGTTAATCTTTCGGTGCCATTCTCTAAAATCTATTTTCAAAAATTTCTTACAAAATTCTCCGTGTTGCTTTCATAAGTAGCTCGCACAGCGGTAGCTAAAACAAAATATAATGTCAGCTGCAACTATAAAGTTTTTAAAACAAGCAAAAACCTGAAAATATCAAACCTTAGTCTGAAGAAGAATATCCAGAAAATCAACAAGTTTTCCTTTGCGTTTCCGAAAAGAAAATTTTTTTCCAGTTTTCTTGTCTTGGATGAATGCTGATTCAGAAATTTCGTCTTGCGTACTGAGCGATTCCAAAACAACTCGTCGCTCTGCTATGATCTGAAAATAATATTTTTTAAAAGACAACGTTGATTCTAAACGCGATGCAAAAGCTCCGACAAGAATGGAAGCAATCATTCAAGTCTATATCGTTTGTTGTTGCACGTAATGATCTTTATCGTTTGCTGCTGCATGTAGGTTTTGTTAAGATAGAGTTTTAATGATCGACAATATATATTATAACAATGATCTACAATAAATATTATAACAATAATCTACAATAAATATTAAAACAGTTACTTTTACGTTGACTGCTGAAGCAAGTTTTTTGTCCCCGTGCTCATAATAATGTCGTCATGAACTGATATATTTGCAAACGCAATATGCAACATATTTCTGCACTGCAAGTGTTCATAACCCCAGTAGGTACAACATAGAGTAATTACACTGAATTAAAACTTTTTAACAGGATCTTTGTAATGTTTATTGTTGTTTGAAGACTGTGATAATTATACACCAAATCGAAGAGTTAGAGTTTCATGCAAACAAATCAGAAAGCTTAGGGTACTGTAAAGTCTGCAATTCTCCGTTATCAAGCAAAGTTTGCAGATTCAAGCAAGTACGCATTTTGAGATAGACCACAGGAGTTTCTAGGAGGTGCAACTCCAGCTTTCTAGTTTAGTGTAGATGCAGCACTCGGTGCATATCAAAGCTTTGAGTTCATTGTTCGAAGTCGGATTTTATGAAATTAAGTCTAAAGGTTTTCCAATTTTCGTTTTGTTGTCTATGTTTGTTTCCGTCTTTAAATTTGAAAGCAAAACTCATTGCTTCTTCGAAATACAGTAAAGAGGAACATATTTTCAACTGAAACGAAAAACATTAGAAATTGAACTGACAAAGATTTGATAACCTGGCATAAAACGAATGCTTTTTGTAGTTTCTGTTACCGCTTTTACTTCAGCAATTATGAGTTCCTGGATTTTATTCTTTTTTTGCCCGTATGGGCATATGTTTGTTAAAAATGTTAAAACATTATGAGTGACAGCAATGAAATAAGTTGATTCCTTGAATGTACTCAAATAGCTTTCGTTCACTAAGGACTTTAAAAGGTTTGGATTGCAGGGTATGTTTTGTAGTAAAAAAAGTGCTTAATTTCGACAAAAGCGAACATCCGAATATTTATTAAAAGTTTTTCGGTGGAGTTTTAAACAACGTGGTGAATTAATATATGCAGAAACCTATAAACCACAACATGAAGAAACCTAATCAAATTTTCGTTGCATCTGTTTGATATGATTCTGATCGGTGGCGTTGTTTTTCAATTTCTTTAACGTACTGCTTTGATCTTTTCATTTACCGAAAATTCCGCTTCTACGGTTACACCGAATCAAATTGTCCAGACATGTTCAACGATGCGTAAAGCACAATTTCAATTTACTGTCTGCAAGTTAGTTTCACCTCTTCGAATTCATTGCACCCGATCAAGGCTTTTAAATTTGACATCTTTTTTGACAAACAAATGGTGGAATGAATGATATCAAGTCTCAAAAGTTTACAAAATCTTATGAAATGACCTTTTGCGGAAAACTAAAAATATAGCAATACGAACAAAATTTTCTTTCTCAAAAAACAAAGCAAAAATTGCTAAAGGTAAATTCATGAAAAAAATAGACAGGTCGGAAGCAATTGCGTATTCTCAATTTTAACCATTTTACTGATGGAATTTATCGGAAACGTTTATCGTTCCAAGTTATACGTTGAGCTTTAATGAAAGTGCGTCGTGTTGTGCTCGGAAGCTAGCAATAAGTTCCTTGGTTGTGCTCCAAAGACTGACTTACGACAGACTTTACCCAAAACCATTTACGACTTGTTTTCACTGAAGAAATATTGTCAGGCTAAACTTCTACGTTGTATCAAAGTTGGGAAATGTATGATCTTTTTTAAAATATCGCAGACTTTTTCACTTTAAGACGAGTTGTTCTTTGAAATCCACATTAGAACTATTTGGTTCACATCGCGTTTCATGGAGGTTATTGTTCTTGAAATTCTAAAACTTTCTTAGTGTTTCAGCATCAAGACACCACAAGGGTGACGCAGCCGAATCTAATCGCAATTTGCTTTGCTGGGAAATACAAATTGCGATTAGATTCGGCTGCGTCACCCTTGTGGTATCTTGATGCTGAATTGTGGATACGTGCAGTTAGAATCATCGCAAGTTATGAAAGCAATGCGTGGCAGGCTGATTTCTCTGGCTTAACAGCCAAACCTGGAGTTTTATTCTCTTAGTGTTTATTGCAACAATATGTTTTTAATTTGGAACATGCAAGCAGCACCGACAAACTTGCCTGTAAACATCTGTCATGAACACGTTTGCAGCGTTTATAAAAACTCTGTCCATTTGTTGTGAGTTTGTAAATGCGATCATTCCACAAAATCGGATTGTTCATTCGTTGCAATATTTCAAAAGATGCATCTTTCATAGATTGGATGATTGAGACATTTTCCCTGTAAAAATGAATAAACAACGATATCACACAAAGATTGCATCAAATTGAACCACAGCACGCAGTTCGTCGCGAAGGTCAAACGTAGACGATTGCAGTTGGACTAAATTACAGTTTGCCGACCAAACCAGTGATCTTTGGCCACACAGTAAAGATTTTCCATAATCTCGTTTTCTCAAAAAGTGAAATTGATATTGCTGAGAAGAGTTGCTCTCAACTGAATGTTGGTTAACGAAACTGGTAAAAACACTGTTTTTTGTTTGTTTTCTCATTGTGTGTTGCAATTTCTTCCCACTATGTGTTGCAAACATTTGCTAGCATGAACTGCAGATAGCGTCACATTATCGGTGTGAGCAGGCTGGAGTTAGTTCTGGCTTAACTTTTCGTTTAGGTTGTTACGGTCCAGCGGACAGCCATTTTAAGAAAAGCTACTTCCCAGCTTAACCAAAAAGGTTTCGTAATTCCGGTCAACAACAGGCAGATGTTTTTCGTGTGGCTAACAAATTAACTTAGGCTGATTTGCTGAAAAGAGAAAAATTTTGGGCCACTTTCAGTGGGAAAAATTTTTCATAACGACTGTTTTTGGGATGACCTCCAAAATGGTCTTCATGTCATTCTGCACACGTTGGGCACCATGTTTTTCAAATCAAAGCACTTTCGGCGCAATTTCTGCCCGTAGTTTCAGAGAGTTTGCGCAGATTTTCAGGGACTTTGCAATAGTTTTCACAGATTTTGCCCAGATTTCCGTGGATTTTGCCTGGATTTTCAGGGATTTTGCCCGGATTTTCATCAAATCAAAACTTTTGGGGGTGCTCTTTTACCCCCTGCACCCCCGCCTCCTACACCACTGACTCCAATTTACCATAAAAATATATAAATTTAGCTGATGTTTTGAAACGTGCCTTACATTTTATTTTTGAAGCACTTTTAATTTTAAACATAAAATACTAAATATGTTTAGAGTTATAAATAGGTAAAATGCATAAAAACAACATAATGTTGATCGATATCCACAGCAGACTCAAACCAGAGTCGTATCTCACCAAATTTCTTGCTATTAAATTCCCGTAACAAGATCGTTGACTCTAAACGTTTTTAATCAAAATCAAGGTTTAAGAAAATATACAAAAAAAGAAGTTAGCATCAAACAGTGATGCAATTTTCTGAAAGAGGACTACCTTCAAAATACTTACGACTGATTATTATCTTCAGCTGTTTGAGACATGACGCATTCCATCATGTTGTTGAAAGACATGTCGGAGAGTATTCGGGCAGCGTCCATTACAGCCCCTGAAGCCGAGTAATTTTCACACTGATCCAGTAACAAGCAACAGTTTTTGTTGAACACTTCCAAGTGACTGAAATTTTCAACAAGTGCGTCAATGCGCTGGGAATGAATTGTGCGAAGCATTGTGGCCAGTTGATGCGATTCGAAAATTAAGACGAACATCGTGTTGTCTCCTATACCTACAGGGATTGCATACGTAGTACACGTAGATGAGCAAAATTGGTGTTTTGTTAACCAGAAAGGCTACATTGCCATTAAAGTTGCCGACTCTTTCAAAGGTTTAAGGTTTGTTGATCTCCAAGACTTATTTTAGATAAAAGTGTTGCCTCGCATCAGGCATTGAATTGCATAAAACCAAACCTGGAAAGTACAAAATTTTAACTGCTATGGACGCTACATCCCACAGGCCCTATTGCATTAACACGTGTCTTGCTAAACGGGTTGCTAGCGGCAGGTCAATGAAAGGCGGTGTTGTGCAAACTCGTCAGCTTTACTGGAAGCACGTTAAAACTCATAAGTTTAGGAAATTTTTTCACTTGTTACATGAGGCGGGTTGGCTGAAAACTTAACATTACGCAGCAAAATACGCTCCATAAACCAATGCCAACTTTCTTTTTGTTCTTACCGTACTATCTATATCTACATTTTTCTATTTTGCACCCATCCAGGTGTGTTGCTTTACATTTTGTTGTCTTATAGAGTGAAAAACTAACCCTTGGTCAGTCGATTTTCTTTAAAACAGTTAAGAAAACATTTAGAGATATAATACTCCAGCAACGGAATAAAGGGGTATTTGAGAGACAACAATGAGAAGACGCTGAATAGAACCAAGTGGGAGGCTAAGGATTTAAAGACGTTGCAAAGATATTGAAATTTATTGTTTAATGCCATAATCATCTTTTTGTGGCAAAGAATTGTTTTGCTAAATTTCTTTTTTTTTTGAAATGAAAGGTCAGCAAAGTTTTGAAGTTTTGGCCTATTCCTCTCATCAGAAAAAAACTCTAATTTTAGTTTATTCTCAGTAAAATATCTGCAGTTAAATCTAGAAAAACAGATCATTGGGATAAGAAAACCATAATTTTAAGCCCGATCCGCACAGACAAGAAAACCTTTAAATTATCTAGATTTTAAAAAAATTGTGAAACAGTTTTTTTCTGTTATGCATGCAGCATTTGGTTGTTTTTGTTTGAAGTCAGCGTTTGTTGTGAATAAAACTAAAGTTAGCAGTACCTTTTCAGCAATTCGAAATGAAAGATCGGCGTAAGCAAACGACGATGGCGTTTCCATACTTCGCCTGCCGAGGTTACCAAGCCCTCTTTGAGCAAAGGTTTGACAAATGCGTACAGAGCACCCTTCGGTACTGAAAAAAGTGAATAAGAACGTTTTGTTACAACGGAATGAAACCCGTTGTTCAACATTTTTGCATTTATTCCGAACCAGTCCAATTAGAACACAGTTAGTTACATAGTTTCTTGCTTTTACGCAAATATCATAATCAAGAGTAGATCATTCTCTAAAGTAAACCTAAATATGACAAAATTTTGTAAACTGCAAAAGAAACACTAATAAATCTATCTTTTGTAGTTTTCACATGATGAAATGAGATTTGCTCTAAAATTAGAGGAATTTTACTGTTCACACTTTTAATACAACGCCTAAAAAGACCATTTCCAGCCCGAACTGTTCATCTTTCATAGAAAACAATCGAGGATGCTCTATTTGAAAAGAAATTCATGAAAAGCTCAACACGCAAACGTGGGTCGGAATTCGGAACAGTGCAGTGACATCTCGGGTTCTTCGCACGGCAATTGGGTTTGCACAGGCATGCGTAAAAATTGGCAAATGCACTTTGGTTAAACGTGTTTTCAGCTAATTATCATGAAACAAAGAATACTAGCTCATAATTTGCAAAAAACGTTGTTAAAAAGAGTTTTTTTTGTTTGTGCGTAGAAAACGTCATGTACGTGTTAGATCCGTTTTTTCTTCATATCAAGTCATGGTGTGGGAAGACTCACCACATATAAGGTATCGGTGGTCGTCATATTTGCTCAAATACGTTTTACACTTAAAATCGCATTGACGTGTTAAGGCAGTAAGGTGCCCAAAATTTGCTATACATCAGGTAACCATGGGTAGTATAGTGCCCATACTTCCTATATATAGGCTTTCAGGGACATTTTTGTAAAATAACTCTAGCACCATTCCATTTGTCTCTGAAAATCAGGAAAAGTCATGGAAGCGCAGGTTTCTAAAATTTTTCTAAGTATATGAAATCAACAAAAAAAGAAGACCCTGGGTGGTATAATGAGTCTTTGTTCAACATAGTGATATCGTAGTTTGCATTTTAGCGATTGTGATTTTCTATTTTGCAAACGCAACTGATGTACATATACCTTAAATGAAATTTTCTGAAGGGGTCGTTAGGTTAAGTTGGGTTGCAAAATGGGTCGCTGCATGAAAAAGGTTGAAAAACACTGACCTAGCCCATCTAAACGCTTTACTTTGGGTTTTTCTTTCACAGGTTGTCTGCAATTAGCGGAGAAACCACACTTTTTGAGAGAAACAATTGGAAGATAAGAGCCAAAGTGTATGTTTACATTTTATTGCGTACCAGAGGGTGAGAAACTAGGAAAAGGGTGCGTTTGCTACAGCATACTGATGCCACCGAGGAGAAAGTGTTTCAAATCATCTCCTACGAAGACACGACAGTTGCTGCCCCACCCTTAGAATATTTCTCACGGATGTCATTTTCTAACTATCGGAATACAAAATCAATATTTACTTAAGTAACATGACAGTTTCAATTAACTAATCTTTCATAAAACCGTCATGAAGCCTTTTTCGTTGCTGTGGCTAAAAATATATGAAATTTGTCTCTTCAAACAGTAGCGATTCTAGAATTAAAAAAGTGGGGGGTCCACTGCGGGACCAAGAAAAAAGTAGAGGGGCCAACATAAATGTCTATCTTGCATGGTAATTTTTCGTTGTTTTGAAAATTAAGTTGCCATGATTAACCCTATCAAATCCAATATAGGCTTGTGAATATCGTTAAATACGAACTAGCGTTAAAATATTCACTAGAGACACCTAAACACCACTGCAGATGTAATCACAAACGTGTAGTGCTATGCCGAATATTCTGTGCTAACCATGCAACTTCCACAGCACTGCGCATGTACAACGAAACACCATTTTCCGTACACGATTGTTCCGACCCACATGAACGGAAACAACTCCACCAAAGTCAATACAATTCACATGAAAGATAAACGGTTCCACTTCCAACCACCTATTCCATATTGACACAGAGACAAGTAGGCTGTTGATAGCCAACTAGTTTCGTCAAAATATTCCTACTAAAAAACAAAAAAAATAAGCCATTTGACAACGGATTGGTGACTACAGACTAATCCGTTGTTGTGGAAGCTTACGGACATTTTGTGATGCAACCATAACAATGTTATGCAACTACCATTGCGAGTGTAATGCCCATCTGCAGCGTGGATAGGGTAATCACTATCCAATGTAGTATGCAGTTAACTTCAGAGAGGTTTCAGCACCTAACGTAGCATACCAGCGGCGCGGTAGGAATCTGTTTATCTGTTTTAGGGGCGTGTACGTGATAGACAGACAGACAGACAGACAATGCTTGTTTATTTTACATGGCCAACGAAAAGACCTGGAGGTCATCAAAGTCAGCTGACCATAACAAAACGTAACAGCGGGCGTAAAACTTATTTCGCAAAATATTCCCAACGAAGTTGTTCATTTTAATATTCACACTGAATTTTTCTCTGACTGATTCTCAAAAGCTGACTTTTCAACCTTGCGTTGATTTATGACCATCTTACCATAAAGTAAACACGCATTAACTCTAAAAAGATTCAGACAAATAGACAATGAACAATATGATTCTCACACAGATCCCTGCGCAGTCTAGGTTAGAATTTTATATCATGATCAACTCAATCAAACTTAATCCTTCGATTGTCATGTCCACTGTCAAATTCATCAACGAAATCATCTAAATCTATTTTTCAGCTCGTACCTTTCACCTGAAAGCAGATCAGTGTTACCCAATCTTTCACTGGTCATGGAGTTTCTGGGAAATGTTTTCACAAATTTCACTTTCGAAAATTTTTTCTCGCATGAAGCGCTGGTGACGGGAAGAGTTACAGCTACCAGCAACAATCAAACGCAGCTTTTTAAGTAGCTATAATTAAAAAAATTGTTAGAGCGATATAGGCAGCTTCAACACCTTCCGAAGCATATTCTTTGCCAAAGTTAATTTCATGTTTTAAATCATTTTTACTAATTGAATGTGATTTGCGAATTCTTTCAAGTGTTTTGCTGATAGAAATATTTGACCTCCGGGGCAATGAGCTGAAATACGCGAAATAATTGCTTCTGAATCATTATGGACAATCCGTACAAAATTCTATGAGGATGCAAGACATGTGTGGGTAGAGTTAAAACCGTAGTCACGAACCACGTGTAGCGATTTCTCGCTACTGGTTATGGCCGGGTCGGAAATTCCAGATCGCTACGCTGATTCCCCGCTTACTTACGAACCCGCAGCTGGGCAACGGATCTGTCTACGGCCAAATACTGAACCAATCCTGAGAAATCTTACCGGTTGAGCGTAACTTTAAGGAACCCTATTGGTTCACACACTGCTGACTAACACGTGCTAGTCTGTACCCACACATTACAGAAACTAAAACGATGTTTTCGAACGGCAGAAACACACAGGGATTAACGACTATAACAGTTCACATGTCCGATCTCAAAGCTTCGCAACAGAGCAATGCCAATGCGCTGTAAACCAAGTACAAAGCTCGCAGAGGTGGTTTGAACCCAACCAAGGCAGTGTCCCGAATCAATGTAGCCATATTAAGAGTTTTTCTGGACCCAGTCTATCAGCGCAGAAAAATTCGACCAACCACGCCATCCAAAACCACGTGTGCTGGCAAGGCGGGATTTTTACTTCAGGAGAGCTAGAATCGTTATCGTCACTCACAGGTCAGCAAATGAAAAAGAGAGTGCAGGCCGCCTCGGCTCACCAGGGCTGCCAGATTTCCTTTTTCACGCCAAATTTCACAAATTTGACTTTTTGTAGAGACAGTTGGCGTCAAAAAAATGTTTGTTTTTTTCTCAATATTTGGCTTTTTTGGAGACAGCTGGCACATGCTATCCTACTGGTGTCTTCTCTTCTTAAATACCTTGCCAACAGTGTTATTAGGATTTTTTAGACAGTGATTGGTGTATTTTCTCAAACGTTATCTGGCAGCCCATAGAAGAATAAAGTTGTCGCATATCTGGCAACCCATAATGCCAAAGATTTGAGTGGAAAATGTGGAAGATGAAGAATGTGAAGAATGCTACAACTTTATTCTTCTAAAATGTCCTACAATTAATAAAGAAGTTTAAATTTCATGTTGTTTAACAATTTGGTTTTTTTGCCTGGTTTGGCTTTTTTTAGACGTGGTTTGGCTTTTTTCTCAAAAGGTGTCTGGCAACACTGCGGCTGCCAACATTACTCCCAAAAGCAAAAATTGCTCTACGGCTTCTGAAGTAAATGACCTGTTCGCCGCTAATCAAAATGACATCAGCGTCGAACTACAATCGCGTTGTGAATCTAACACCACTTACGTAAGATTTTTCGAAGTGATATACACAAGGCAGCAGAACGCAATACTGCAGCTAGGATGAATTCGTATAAATCAGCTGAAACCAATTCTTAATGCTTTCACAAACCTTTTGCTACTGGGACAAGCAACAACCTGCTGAAAGTAATATAATCCAGTTCCATCTCACACTGACACGCACTAGAGATCAATCTTCCCATTTCTGCGACTGTTTCTTAGTTTCGAAATGAACTTTTCAACACCACGACCGAGGTCTGACTAAATTTCTCGCAGGATCTGAGCAGTGGCGTAACTGACGGGGGGGCAAGCTGCCTCCTCTGACAAGGTAAACAGAAAACTGGGCCAGCTTTAGTTGATATTCTTAATTTGTTGCTTTTTGCATTTTTCGGGGCGTTTTCGATTTTTATCTACTATGGACATCCACGATATCTAGAGATTCACTATCATTTCTTAACCTTTTTCTGAGTTTTGGCTAGTGGGCTCATCTACGGTGACCAGTTGGCCCCTTCAGGTAATTTTGCCCCCCCTGGCTCAAACCTCTAATTACGCCACTGGATCTGAGCAACTACCGGTGTGTGTCGTCATAAACAACTCTACTTTCCCGACCGTCAAAAACAGCAACACAGCTTATCATGCATTTGGAAAATATTGAATGCAGGCTAGAGGTTACTAAATTATCGTTTGAAATATTGCTGGCCGAAAGTTATCTACTGTGTACGTCAACCAAACGAACTTGAACAGGAAATTACGAAAACACTGGGGGGGGACATGGCTCACCCAGCCGCCCCATAGAATCGCCACTGTCTTCAAATGCACCGCAATTTCGTAAGGTACAGCGGCACGATAATTGCTGAGACGTATTACCTCAAATCTCGGCATGCCAACATAAGTCACAAAATACTGGGTATAACATTGTAGAAATACCCCGTATTGTCTCAATGCTTCTTGCTGATGCGCCGCATAAACCGGTTGAAACATAGATGAAAATGATGCAGCGCATTAACGTATAAACGAAACTCTTTGCGGTAAAATCATGTTCTTTCAACGTTGTCCAAACATGATTGCCACAGTTGCAAACACAGAGAGGAATGGTATTTAACCCTGGTTGATGTTACAATATAATGTTTTGGTTTTATTAGTTTGATTACTCTTAGCATAGTACCTTTATCATGCACGACAAGGACAAACCTGGATACACGCTGCATCCAATACTGTGGCGAGTTTGTTTTTGGGGGTATTGTTGAGAAAGTTTTGCATTACTCTTAGCAGTAATTTTATTTCTATATGAAGGGGGAAGGGTCATCATTTATCAGCTGCCGGGGATACATTTGTGGTGAGAAAATTAATCGTTTGATTGCGTGATCATCCAGTTGCAATCGGTAATTGACTTTGGAACTAAACAAGGGCAAGAAACCGCGAAATCAACAATGCCGCTGTTATGACATTCAACAAACACACTTTATCAAAACTAACAAATGTTTGGACAAAACAATTTCATCAGCACATCAGGTTTTGCATTTACTGATTATTGATAAACCAAGCAAGTGCAACCTCTGGAAATGCGAAGCGTACATCCCGGTGGTTTACAAAACATTTTTTGCTCCAAACTCGCTTCAGATAAAACAAGGTTGTTTAGTTTTGCCGAGGTGCGCAAAAATGTATACTTACAGACTGTTTGTTTGATATGGTGGTTTGTTGTTGGCGCTTTATAACTACAATGGTCTTGTAGCGCCAGGACTGAGTTTATACAATTTCTGGTTTTCATTTGACTCGGTTTGTTTTTGTGTTCTGGGTTTGTTCCCTGCAGCTCTTTCGCACACCGTGCGCCTGGTAAGAAGGCTACAGCATCAATTTATAAGGTCTTGGAAAGACCCGGCCGAGAGTCGAACTCCAGAACTACCAGCACCGAAGCGGACGCACTTACCACTAGACCACGGGCTGGTTTCAAAGATTGACAGATTCTTTGAACTACTTCCTCTATTTTGTAGTTGATTTGATGCACTTACATTCAGCTGAATCACAAGTAGTTAATAGCCTCGAGAAGGGAACAATCACCTCAGGAAACCAATCAAAGTGGCAATCACTGAACTGGATGAAGAAACCTCGACTGCGATCAATGCTGGTCTAAAGCTGAGCTGAAATAGTGCCAAGGGAATAAGTCTTGTAGGTCTCGTGTTCTGAAGGACCGTCATGCAGCAAAAAAGGATCTTCCAAAGTGTCGAGGTATATGGCTCACCAAACTTTGCGCAACTTTTACCATGTGCTTCAATCCAATGACCTAAATTTTCAGCATCAGCTTTCAATACGTACAGCACACGTCTCATCTCAAGTTCCGCAGAAAGTTTATATAGAGTCGCGAAGACTTTTTCTATGGTCACCATGACATTTTGGATACGCCGCTTAAATTTTCCAAGAGACTATTTAAAATTTGGCTTTACCCGCCTTGTCAACAATGGTAGTGGGAAGCCTCACTGCGTTTTGTGCAACGTTGTCCTCAGTGCTAGATCAATGAAGTCATAAAAATTGAAATGCCATGTATAGACCAAGCGTTCCCAATGGGTCAGAGAGGATTTAGAATTTTTCAGACGTTATGAGGCTGGTCTGAAACGTCAGAGTCTTGATCTTAGAGGAAGATTTCACCAGGAAAATTCAGCCCTAACCTAAGCATCATTTGAAGTCGTACCCGAATTTGGTACCCAAAGAAAGCCTCATAAAATAGGATAAACGATCCTCATAAAAGTGGATAAAGTAAAATTTGATAAATCTTTTTGGTTAAAAACTGTACAATTACTTTTGGAGAGGCTAGTGAGACAAAAATGAGACAAATCTCTTTTTCCAAGACCAGTATCCATAGTGACGCACTTCAGATATGTCTGCAGATGTAAAGAGCAATTGCCAGCTTCCCCAATGTTTTCCTGTGAAGTGGACGAGTCAACGGAACTTAGTTGGTGTGCATATAATTACTTGTTTTCGTGAAATACAGTACATTCATTCAAGTTATATTGAACAAGAATTCCTGATTTGTAGGGCGATGGACACTAGAACCACAAGTGCAGATGTGACGAATAATATTAACAAGTTTTTTTGAACCAGCGAAGTTGCAAAGGTTTAACGTTTGTGGCGTTTATATTGACGGAGCCCCTGCTATCCTGGGGCCACTTTCCCGTTTTCAAAACAAATTTAGAGACCTTTTTACCCAACCAAAGGATGCACACGGTTTTATCAAAAGATATATGCACTTGCTGGCAAAGCGAACCAAAAAAGTTTGAGAACCATCTGGTAAAGGCAGATTATACGTTTTTTATTACGACACAGGAAATACCATTGCTGGAGTTACAGGGTGGACATTTAACAAATATTTATCTTCATTTTGACGTTGGCATCACCCTTCAACATATGTCGTTTCTCCTTTGGACGTATCCACAACCTATGTCAAAATGTAAGACGAAAGTATGGCCTGCTCCCCAAGTGTTAGGCGTAAGTGCAAGTGATGTGCACAAGACTGCTTCTTATTACATGCGTGTTGTGTATTTTTTGCAAAAGGCAATAAAATCATCCAACGCTGTGAGATCTGAATTAAGAAGCGAAATTTCAAACCGAACGTATGAGATCTATAATTTGAAATTGATTATATAAGATTAGAGCCTCACATTATGTTTGTGATACATTTTCAAGAGATCTACACAAAAATGACTTTTGGATTGCTTCTAATAATTTCACATTTCAATAGTGCAAGGAAGTTCTTTTTGTATGGGCATATCAAAAGCACAAAATACGTTAGCGAAACGGATGTTGCATCAATTTGTAACCTGCAAAAACCTAGGAATACTTTTTTGTTTTCTGGTACCAAATGCTGATCACCGCAAAAGATATACGAATTACCAACGCATTTTCCTACTGCCTGATTGCTAACAGTAGGCTTATGTTTGAATCAACAATACCTCAGTTTTCACGACACAGCAGATGCTGCGCATCTGACAGACTAGCTTTTCTCATTTAAACTTACATTGCACTGTTTGACAGAATGTGTCATAAATGTTCGTGCTTCACCATCAATCAATGTATTGAAATTAGAATTGAGAGTTTCATGGTAGCTGATGTATGACCAGTTGTAAATTTTCTTTGTTGTCGTTCGCAAAAGCATTTTTTCAGAGCGTTTCTCATGGTCCTCATACGCAGTGGCGGGTTCAGGCGTTTTGGGGCAGTTAAACAGGGTCGCCAGCCAGCAAAAGTCTTAACTCATTGAAATAACATAGATTCTCCGGTGGTAACAAATGTTGGGATCTCACAGAAGTGATTGTCGTTTCTAGGAGAAGAAATGTTTTCGTTAGTCAATATATGCGGTCTTTCAGCGAATAACCAAATTTTGAAAGTGCTTCATACCATAAATTCACGAAATATTTAAAGCTGGTCAACTAAGATGGGCCTCATTTTTCACACGCTGCATAGTCGCTAACAATCTCTTGTATGCACCAAAACTGTTTATACGGTATACTCCAAAGCATAAATGGCAAGCTATCTCTTGCGTAGCACCCCAGAAATTTGTGAATGTTTCGTTTGTAGTGTAATGAAAGTGACTATTGCAATTAGTACAGATTTCAAAATACGAAAGATCAGCATTGTTGATAATATTCAGTAAAACAGTAGAAGCCCACCAGGTTTACCCGGCACGTAATTTCTGCAGCTCAACAGGGTGTAAAGCATTGTTTAGACTTAGAGAGTGTCTATTAATCTCTGCTTCTATAAGACCCAGAAAGAAGCGCGTTTATATCAAAGAAGCGCCATCCACATGGGTACCACATATGTTTGGGGGTGCAGTTGCCCCAAGCTACCCCATGGATCCGCCATTGCAGATTTATGAGAGCAAAGCTTTGTTTCTTGCTATATTGGAAAACAACGTTGATTATCAATACTTACAATCAATTTTTAGAATGAGCCCTGCTAATAAAATGTTGAATAACGTAGATGGAGATGTTAATTTTAAGTAGTCACCCACTTGATTTGGAGAAAACTGTCTTCACCACGTCTGGATGGTAGACATGAACTTGCATGTAGAAGGGACCTTGCCATTGGCTGCACATCGCCGGAAATTGCTTGCATCTTTGTACGCTGTTTAGTAGCCCTTCAAAGGTGCTGAAGTTGT
>Ga0210059_1000880_pt1 | contig 42443 bp, 21 predicted proteins | sample Ectturendosymbi2_FD_188042 | JGI IMG/M metagenome (GOLD analysis project Ga0210059, IMG submission 188042) | Ecteinascidia turbinata endosymbiont from Florida, USA - Sample 2 (SPAdes) (version 2) | ecosystem: Host-associated > Tunicates > Ascidians > Unclassified | place: Key West, Florida... | reverse complement strand
TAACGCCTTCACAACGTTGACATCGTATCGATGAAACATATTTACAAACAGAAACAAAACTTTTTAGGTTGATAACAACTGCATTTGCACAGACAAACACCAATTCTGTCTAGGAATAACAACATATTTTTCTGAAAAACGTAAAGCAACTTTTACCTACTTTCTGTTGACAAGTACATTGAACAAACAAGAAAAAATACTTTCTTTAAACAGTAACGAAATAAAATTTTTGTTTCGTTTCCAAGTAGATAAAAGGGACTTTTCCGTAATTCTTGACAATGCATTCAAATACACAAAGTAGTGGCAATTTTCTAAATCTCTTGCAACAGGAATTTTCGACAAATTTCACTTTGTTTGAATTGGAAGACTGGAAACAAATTCGCGCCAACACGAACTGAGATCTTTGCAGGAGTCAAAAAGTTTTCAAGGTACAAACAAGTGAACAACTATTACCCAAAGCTCTGGTAAAATCGAAAACTTATTTTTGTAAGTTAAGAACTAAGCGATGATTCAATTCTCTTGTTGAAAACTTTTCATAGTCGATTTTCAAACGAGAGGTTCAATTGTGGATTTTTATACACATTCTTATTTTTAGTGGAATCTCTCAGAAATCAGTTTAAAATTTTTATGACTGACCATGCGCGAAGGCCAGATTATTAAAAATCAGAAGGTTTCGGTTCAAACATGTCTAACACTAATGAAAAAAAATTAGTAAACTGTTCTAAACATATTTTATTATTGACAAGTGCTCAACAGGTTTTGGTTTATGAGAGATCAATTCAAAACGCTGAGCTCCGCTCAGAGAAAGACTGAAAAAAGTCATCACCCATTTGCAGTTGGGAGGCAACGTGCCGCAAATGGGAGCACGATATCCCTGTGCCCCACTGGCGACAGACCAGGTTTCAGTTTCAAATGATTCACCACTTGTTCCACGTTTATATCTGCGGATCAGAGCCTCTATAAAATTGTTAGTTTGGACGTATTTTCATGACTTTCGCAGCATCGTTCTGTGAACACTTCGTCCACCATTCCGTGGACAATTTTCGCCTAATTACATTACCAAGCCTCATCAGAGCTGCAAAAACCGTGCCGTCAAAAAACCTGTCCTATTTAGGACAAAAGCCATTCTAATTATAATCGCAGCAACGTGCAGTACAAGTGGCTTAAAATTAAAAGGACTTAAAATGACTTCACGTCACGACGGCAAAGACAGTGTACTGAGACTCGCAGTCCATAGCAAACGAGCTTATCTCATGTTCGGGACCAAATGCGCCAGACTGTGGAGCGCTTGACCGAGCGCTGGCTGACCACAAATCAAATCCTCATATATTGTTCTCAGAACGTTTCGCAGATAATTTCGTGCCGCGAGTCTTCTGCTCACACATTTCTGGAAACTTCCTTGGCACGCCGACCGTTTGAAAGCAGTCTAAGTCGCTGAGAGCAGCGGTGCGAGTAAAGACTGAATTGCTTCAAATTTATGATGAACTCGATCGCTATTTGACGCTAATTTGTGCTGCAAAACAACGACAAGAAGCCATACAACGTGATGTGCGTGTTGAAACAAATTTTACCTTTCTTATAGCAGGCGACAGTCGCGTTTGATCCAAAGTCGTTGTAACAACATCCTCTGCAAAATGCAAAACCGTAGATAGGCAATGCAAAATATCGACTGCACATGGAGACGCGATTTAGAAATGCTCTTTGAAAGAGTTTTCTTTTGCAAAATAACTCTCAGGAAATGTTGTAAGGAAATCGTTTAAGTTACTGTCAAAAATATCCATGACTTTTTTAGGCGAAGAATCAAAGTAAATGTCATCAATTCAAGGCAATATTGCTGAGAAGAAAAAATTAAATCATCGTAGTAAACATTCATCGTATGAGGCTGTTCTTTCGGGGCAATGTCACAGTCAGGTGCGCAATAAATGAAAGGATGTCACAAAAATTTAGCATCATAAAAATCTTAAACATTTTTCAGATGATTTAGATTTTTTTGATATAATTTCTTCAATCTTTAACGGTTAGAGGAAAAACACAAAAGAAAATACAAGTTTAACATATGGTTTTATTCATAAAGTCACAAAAGAAGTTTCTCAAAAACCCATAAAGAGAAGTTTTCACCTTTGAACAACTTTCAGAAAAACCCGCGATAGCAAACGTTATCGCTAAAACTGACTACAAATAACGCATTTTGTGTGCTTGCACCTGACTATGACATTGCCTCGATTTGAACAAAAAAATTAAAATAAAATAATTGCAAAAAAATACTAAAGCGACGGCACGAAAGGCGCACTGCTTGTCGTTAAAATAAACGCGCGTGCAAAAAAAAGTCTAAAACAAAGATCCGCGGTGCATCGTCGCGACTAAAAAACTTACAAGTTCTCGCATATCTGCCTGCTGAGACTGGCCGACACTCCCCCACAACGTTGCTGGTCACCCTTTGGAACGACACACGTCAGTCTGGCGCTTTCAACAATGGACACAGCGAGAAGCAAAAAGACGCCGACGCAGCGAACCAACTGAAACGGCGACATTTTGGCAAAAATCGACTTCTGCATTTGCGGCACGGGAAAACCTTTTCAACTATCATTTGCAGCAACCGTTATATACGGTAGAGTGCACAAACTTTTTTCTCTTTCAAGTAGCGCAACCTTTTTCTGATTCTTTACATAAACATTGCTGCTGGTAACTCTGCCGCCTGCCTTTTTTCTGCTAATAACAAGGTATTTGCTCAAAAGTTCGAGCTAAGTCACTTTGCTGACACAGCGTCCGAAAGCTAGAAGTGATTGAGAAAGCGCAACGGAAACAAAACCATTCATTTAGTTGGTCTGCCTGCAGCATGAACGTTTGTCAACGCAAAAATATTTTCTCAACAACTTACATAGTATGACGTTCTCTGTGCCGCCCACGAGCTTGACAGAAAAAAGATATTTCCAATTAGGGAGGGGGCTTATCCTAGTTCCTGACATGAAAAAGTTGAAATCTGAAATGCAACGCCCTTTATTCTTATTTACTATTGACAGGGACCCAATCAGACACTAACAGAACACCGAAGCTAAATTTAACAGAAAAAACAAAATGTTTCTGGTGTTGGTTAGAGCATTGCCAATTGCGAAAGAAGCATACTTCATGCATTGACTTACTAATCGAAATGAACTCTTTTTTTCATAGTGATGAATATCATTTTGAACACCGAATTAAATCGTGTGATTTATAAAAAATGTTTAGTTGGTTGCACTCCAAAGTGGCCGAAATAATTAGCATCAAACTGAAGCAGTGGTTTTCAACCGTTGCGCTGAAGGGAGCGAAGGGAGCCAAATCCAGACTTACAACGTTGTTAGAGAGCGGCGCTAAAGAAATTGTAACAAAAGTCACTACAAACGTTTTGCTTTATAGCAGAACGAAGTCCCTTACACAAAACATTAGAGGTTTTATTGAAAGACTGCAGAGGGCGACACAAAAGGTGCTTGGGGTCGGCATGCCGTTCTCAGAACAGTGGTTGAGAACCACTGAACGAAAGTTTTTTTCATTTCAGTGCTTTACGCTCAGCATCAGTGTAAAGTCGAAGGTGAAGGACGAAATTTCCATTCCTCAACCTTCAGTGCCAGGAGGAGGTACCTGGGAAATTGACTTCCCTCAACCTGCCTGGTAGAGGACTACTCAGAACTAAGATTTCGCTTACTTGTCAAAGAACAATTGCCAAGTTTCTTTTGCTGCTATATCGTTGCAAGGCTCATGAGATGCTTTCTTGGGACATTCTTCCAATCAACAACGGACGTTAGAGACGTGTCACAATTTTTTCATTTGTTTGTTTGTTTTCAATGGATGCATATTTTTTGAAACGAAATAAGAACCGCAAGTAATTTAAGTGCATGGCACTGTAGTTGGCAACAATGTGCATGCTAAATCATGATAATCGTCATTGAAAAACTGTCTGCCAATTGAAAATATGAGGCACTATACTGTATTTGCAGGCTGCACTGTACAGGAATGGACAATTTACGTGAGCAAAATATGAAAAAACGCAACGAACAAACTCTTTTCCACCAAAATCGCGCATTGTTATATTTTTCATCAAAATCACTTGTTGTCTTTACCTAATATTTTTAAAAGCAAATTATTTTCTTATTTCTGTTATATTATGGCATTATTCACCATTAGTGCTAGTTAAAATAAGCCAAAGCGTTGAAAAAAATTTATCATATTACAAATCACCAGCATCAACCTTTTTCTCTCAGAAACAGTCATCCCACAAACGAAAGTTGAAGCGCAATTTTACAAACATGAAACCAACAATCGAGATGAAGACAACCTGATAAGCTACTCAGATTTCCAATGCGAAAACAAACAAAATCAATAAGTTTGACTATCAAAAATGTTTAATCTATTTTAAATAGCATACATACAGTACTGCCTATCAGTTATAAATTCAGTGAACGTACTTGCACGGGGAAAACTCATTCGCAATAGAGACCAGTGATGCCCCAATAATTAGATTAATTTATGTTAATTTTCAAGCATCTCGTTTTTGTGGTAAACTGCATATACGATAAATATCTATAGCACGGCTGAACTACTGTTTCATACCCCAACTGAGACCATTTTAAATATTATTGGAGAAACATAGGCTATGAAAAGTATCGCACGTTTTTATTGTTTTTACGACTTGCCTGATTTTACTGTCCTTTTTTGGCAATAAGGCAACAAAGTCCAACATCTTAGCAATAGCAACATAAATTTTAAAGCAGTTGCTTTTTCACTAACAAAACTATGTTTAGTGATGCATAAAGAGATTTAATTCGATCTTACTATATTGTGCTTGCTTCAGACAAAAGACCACAAATTGCAAAAACGAAAAACCTATCAGTTTGCTAAAATGCCAAATTTGCGTCAAGCGATGTTCACTGTTGTTTGGTCAAAACAGGAAGAAACAGGTTTGTGGTCGAAAAAGGCCAACCACTTTTATCAGCCAGGAAAAAGTTCTCAAACTACTTCAGATTTAGCCTAATTCAAGTAGAAACAAAACGTTTATTACTGCTGAGTAAGACGATATTTCACTGCAAAGCCATGAGTAACGCCTTGCTAGTCGAGTAGGTCGCTTACCAGATATCCTTGTGGAAGGAATAATTAAAAGCCTATTTTGAGTAAAGCCAATCTGTTTAGGATGTAAGTAAAAACAATCCACAAACACTCCTTTCCTCCGACGTCCTTTACCGTTTTTCAATACACAATGACATAATATGAGAAAGACTTAAGCGCGACGTTTACATTCTGTTGCCACAAACAGGAACACGGATGGCCATGTAGACAAAATACCTGTAAAATATCTACTGTATGCCATCTGTCTTTTCTCCGTAGAAGAGAAGGAGAGAAGACAAATGGTTGTGGAACCTAACAAAAGTATTATTAAAAGAAGCTACAATAAAGTCAACATGCCGACACAGTGTCAAATGTAAGACAACCAGCAATTAACAGCTCGGAAAACTGACGCAATCACGCCGAACAATGCCTAAGGGGTCTGAAATCAGGGTAATCCGGCTTGCTGCATTGAGCAAAGAAGATCGCAGCCTACCCTCTTTCTATTCTTTATCCCAATTTTTGAGTCACACAAGTGCCACAAACTTTTGAGAACATTGCTTTCTATTGGAGGTTCATGACCTACGCCCGTAACAAATCTGTTGTTAATTTGGCAGCATGTAACTCTTGACGATTTACCAAATATGCGACAACCACTGATATTTTGACGATTCACAATCGCAAATTTTTGAATTATATGTTAATTGTCATTGGTTGAAATCGACTGAAATCACGTGGCAAACATTTCCTTGTTTTTGAGAAAAAGAAAAAACTCCAAGCAATGAAACGTGATATTGTAAACTGCCTTCAGGGTTTGCGAGAAACAGCACAAAAGCCTCACGTTGGGAAATTGTTTGCATGTTGCGTGTGTGAGTTTAGGGCTGCTTTCTGAATTTGCTGCTCAAGAACTCGGTGCGAAATGCTGAAAGAAGAGGAAGCGTTCAGTTCAAATTGACTCGCTCTTTTTTACGTATCATTTAAACTGAGAACTTTTGCAAACCGCTTTTGTCGAGAAACCACTTTCACACCGTTTCACTGTTGCCTGCTTAGTGCCCCCCTCCCCTAGTCCTTTATTGAGAAGAATCCGTACTCCGCAGTAACATGCTATTGGTTGAAGAAGACTGACACAGCCGCAGGATGTATTCCTGTATGGAAATAATCTGGGTACCAGTGATTTGTCAATGACATGCTGCCAACAGTCGAGGCCAATAACAAAACTTGAAACGGGCTTTCCGGGAAATTGAATGATCTAATGCGGCTCTTTCAGCAAACAATTGACCTGAAATTATTGGGTTGAAAACCCAAGACAACCAGTACGTTTAGACATAATTTCTTACATCATACAAACATATTTTAAATGAAGCCAATGACGTATATAGAATAGAGTCATCACAAGCAAAGGCATTGATATCTTGGAATTACGACACAAAGGGCTGAAACTGAACGTGTACGACAAGAATGCAACATAGTCTGATTAAACAACTCTGCTTCCTGGAACTTGCTTTTCATCAGCTTGATGATCAAAAAAGTCTAAAGGAGCAACACCCTGAAACATCAGCATTTTTTGAGTGAAATATTAACAATTTTGACCCAGACTAGTGTTCCCTCCAAGGTGGGCAACTGCGCAGCACCACGCGGCCATTTGCGCAGCGACATTACATTCTTGCGCACTTGCAACATTCCAAAGTTAATATCGTATATTTATTACGTAGCAGTCCTTGTAACGCTTCACTGGTTGTGTGTCTACACTCTACATGGTTGCGCAATTGCATGCGCACTAAAACAAACATTTGCTCAGTGTAAAATTTTCTTAGAGGGAACACTGCCCCAGATACCCACATTAATTTGAAAATGACTTGTTGCATAAAATGAATTGTTGCATTGCGGGACAATGATGCTTGTTCAATAAGCAGCCAGAAGCCTCCCTAAAAATGCAAACGGGTAATAAATGTTTCTATGCCTATTGCGTTGATTGTTTTAGAGTACGGGCGTCCGTAGGGAGGGAGGCAAAACGGGCATTTGCCTCCCCTGGAAACTGTGAGTAAGAACCAAAAATTTATAGAAAACCTTAAGTCAGCAGGTTAATTCCGATGTAATTGATTTAATTCTTGCAATGACAGTTCATTTGCAGGTGTGGCACTCACACTGCACAAGAGCCTGGTTCACAGTTGTGGCATTATGCAGTAATGAGGTTGCAGTTCACTCGTGTCCGCTCCTTTACCTGCAGAGGAGGTTGCGAGTGGATTGTTCTGCTGTTGGTCTTTGCGTAACAATAACACGGCAACAAATCTTCAAAGCTCCCTTGAAGTTACGGTGGTGGGCGTTTTGTTGCATGTGTCTGTTGAATGCAGACATCTTGGCAGCAAATACAGCGAGATAGCGACTGCTGATAGCGGTAATTACCCTGCTGACTGTGCAAAAAGAAGCATGAATGAATCTGTAGCAATGCTTTCACAACATTGGAAAAGCTATTGTTGGTGTGAGTGTGATCAATAACCAATGTGCTTGAGTGAATAGCTTACACTACGCTTACGCAGGCTTCTTTTCACACACTCACTGTATAAACTATGTGGCTTGTCAGAATACGTTTATGCAGTCTTGTGGGAACAAGTCTTAGTCGTTAAGGTTTAGTTCTGATTTCTGAGTGAGTACTGTGTGTAAAGCTATATTTGTTGTGGCGAGTTTTCATAATTCATTTGTTCAATTTCTTAAGCCAGCAAGGATTCTAATTTTAGTAAGTTGTCCCTAGTAGTGTCATCATACAGGTCAACTTATCCGTAGGCCCTTAGCCACGGGGGGAGTTCGGGGGCAGTTCCTCCCAATATTTTGGCCCCCCCAAAATTTTGTTGCGCCCAGATGTATTTACTTCAAACATATGATAAAAACAAAAATCTTTCCCTCCTGAAAATGTAGCTTGCCAACCCTTAAACTTTAAAACCTGGCTACAGATCTGCTTATTCGGTTTGTGCATAATGAGCGCTTACCGTGAAAAAATTAGCAAAGACAAGAAGGTTTCATTGATCGCTTTGGACGAGATCTCAGATATTTGCTGCACTTGTTTCTAAGTGACGCTTAGGAGTGTTGCTAAGTAAAATAGGGTCATAATTTGTGGTTTCATCGAAGACAATGACCATGTTTCTTTCTTTAAAGGCCATGGCAGTGTTTCCTTGAGACGAAGTACCCTGCTTAGAAAACCTGCCGACAGCCTATTGCGTAAATTTTTGTAATATACCTGGGTGTTGTTGCCAACGAAGCGCATTTTTTGTGATTGTTGCCGTAACATGGGATACTTTCTTTGTGGTGTAGAAAGGATAAAGGATTTTGTTAACGTCCATTTGCATTGCTACGTCAGCAGCAGTGGCGTAACCAGCCCAAAATTTTGGGGGGCAAAATCTTTTGACTTTAAGCGAGCAACAGTATTTTGTTTGGGACAACGTCTCTCATAAGCATAAAATGACAAGATATGCTAGAAATTAGGGGGGACATGGCCCTCTTGCACCCCTGGCTACGCCTGTGGTCAGCAGTGGGTAACCAGAGGTTTGCGCTAGGGGGTAAACGTAACTAAATTGGCCCAATATTCAAAATTCAGAAAAAAAACTTGAGAAAAGATTATGTAATTGGGTGTGGAAGGATATGCCTAAACCCAAAATCACCAGAATATATTCCGAAAAACACAAAAAATAACAATCTACTGAAAACCAAAAGAACACTAAGCAAATTATAAGATAAGCAGGGGCCCGATTTTTATATTTAGCTTGCCAGGGGGGCGGTTCGCCCCTTCGTCATTCACGCCACTGATCGTCAGAAATCTAAAAATGATAAGCAAAAATGTCAACTCTCACCCCCCTGGAAAAATTTCTGCGGACGCCCATGCTTTAGTTTAGAGTATCAGGTTTGTTTTTAGATTCAATCAATGATAATTTTCATATGCTGCTGCATGCCGAACATAAAGATTTCATTTTGAAGCTTTGTAAAAACACCACGTCAATGATAGTATTGTAATTGAGTGAATACAAGTGACATGGTGTTTGCTTTTTCAGCTATTGCCTATATGAACAATTTCAATTTTTTTTCAATATTTCTTTAAGCACTTAATGTTTTAATTTGCAATAAGATAACTCGATGGTTAATTTTTTTGAAAATATTGTTCGAGCATTGCTTTGAAAATTGTACCTTTTCTAAATCACCAGAAAGGGTAGTAATGAGGGCGGAAATAGCTCAGCGATGAAGTGACCGCCTCTCAGTATGGTCTGCCGCCAACATAGGTCACAACCAAAAATTAATAGAAAGAAACAAAAAGCGCCTAAACCAAATTAGTTTGACATGAAAAGAATTTGACATGAAACTGTCGTTTCACCCTCAAAAAATTACTTTAATGCAAACAGATATGTCTGGCATTTTGGTAATTCAAAATGCTGGTCAATCGGCTTTTTATTTTCCGGAAGATGGGGCTAGACGCAGTTGATGTGAACAGAGCAAAGAACTCGTTTTTTTAAATTATTGCATTAGAGCAAATTATCTGGCTGAAATAAATTTGCGCTACATTTTTTTTTGTATTCACTTTGGATTTAAAGACTATAAATATTGTAATGGAATGGATCCGCAACTTCCTTGTTGAGCCTTCCTTACGTTTCCACCGTCCAGGACAAGACTAACATCCAAACGAAAATTGTTGTCTTTGACTGAAACCAAACCATGATTACAGAAAAAATGTCAAAGAAATATAAAATCGCTTAGTCATCTGCTGTCTATCGAAAATAATTATTTTACAGCAAAGAATCAGACCCTATCTTTTTAACACGTTCTTTAATTGAAGACCTTATACAATACTCCTGCGCTCCAGGGTATATATTAAAATAATAGATATACTACTGCAGAAACGCATTATCACCTCTGATTAAAATAGCACTGCTGTACAGAAAACAGACAGGCGCCATCGTGCATTTCAACGAAAAGGAAACGAAACGAACTTTAACAGTTATAGAAGCTGCAGCAAACTCCAAATTTGACAAACATGCCAATGTGAAGAGCAGGAAATTTTTCCAAACTTACCCATCTAATCTTAATTATTTCTGTTCATCGATTCTGCATTTGAGCAACACCTGACGACACCCTTCAGCATTTGCTTGAATAGTTTAACCTTTAAACGTCGAAGCTGATGGTCATAAATTATTATTAACTAAGTCCCTTGAGACCCATGCAGAATGACTAACCATGCTTAGAGTGTGAGTCTCTGCATCAGTGGTTCCCAACCGGTGGGTGGCCGAGGAGTGGCTGCGGGTCGCGAACAGCTGTCTCAGTAGTTTGCTGAAGTCTCGAATATTTAGATCTTCGTATATCAACATTTTGTGCTACATTATCAAAACCGAAACACGGGCAGATCTTTGTGAGGTTCACATTATCACCATTGTAATTCCTATTTGATTTCTCCATACAGTTTCAATCAACTGCGAGTTTCAGGTACCCGCATTTGTGGGGCGGGTGCGGGATGATAAATTCTTTGCGCGGTAACTGAATGTTGAGTCAAAGCACATGAACTTAACCAGCTCAAAAATAGCAAAACACGTGGATGTACTAAAGTTGTTTGCCAGCATTGCGCTTAGGATAGTACGCCTACAGTAATTTTTATGATGTAACAACGCATTGTTGCGAAACATTAGCTCAAACTCTTGCCATGTGGTGGGCAAGGGACCATCTCCATTTTCCATTGGTACCGTCGTACTTGGTGAGGAATAATTCAGTCTCTAGCAGCCTTTCTGAATGAACAAGACAGCATTTAACGCACAGCTGGTAACAACCCGACTGAAACGTTGTTTTTATCACCTCAAATATGTTGACTGCGTAGATCAGATGTGTGGAAAAGTTTTGGTTTTGTTGCCAATTAAAAGTATATCGGCTGCTTGATTTTGCTGCTTGTTGGGCTTGTCTTCAGCTGATATGAGTTTTTAAGTAGTTTTCTGACAGGTGCGGGTTTGAGACAGAAAAAGTGCGGGAGGGGCACGGGTGTGGGTCAAGACCGTTGCCAAGATTTCGCAGCAGGGCGGCCAAAGCCACAAGGTGGGCCACATTTTTTAAATACAATATTGGATGTACGCAGAAACCGAGGGCCAAACATGAAATGGAGGACACATATTTTAAAAGGGGGGAGTGGGGCGGGCACCACTGGCCTCCCCGCTGGCGACGACCCTGGTGTGTGTTAGAAGTGTACGGGGCGGGAGCGGGCAAGATTTCTCAAACTCCTGCAGGAGCGGACAAAAAATATCAACCCGCACAGGAATCTGTTGTAGAAAGACAGCAGCACCAGACAAATCAAGTGATGCTGATTTTATGTCGGCCTCGTAAACATTTGTTCTGCTGTGAATACTTTCCAGTTGAAATTTAAACTAAGCTCAATCGATATTTTTATCATTGTCGTTCCATAACCTTTTACATTCATTATTTTGTTTTGTATTCCTTGTGGTTCAAGGTCGTGATTCCAGTACAAAGTAGCGTATAGTTGACAGATGGTGAGCTCTTGCCAGTAGGCCCAACAAGTGTTAGGGATGTGGATAAAAGTTCAAAGTAACTTTTTAACATAGTGCAATTTGCGGTTCAAACAAATGGTTGCATCCTAAAGAAAATAATGCTCTTGCATTTCCTGCAATGCAAACTCGTCGCAACAATCTTGTATTCACCATTTGAATGAAATACTTATGTTATTCACGATTGAGTGTATTTGCAATAGCGAAATGATTCCTAAACACGTGACTTGTTCTCTGGAAAATCCCTGACGCTGTCCTGGTGCGTTATGCAGCAATCATACCCACACCAACTATGTTACATTTTCGTTGTCTGCTTCCATTCGTTTCCACCTACCTCTGTGAGCATGCAGGGTTGGATATTAGAAGAGGTGAACGAGAAACAGTCACTTCGGGTCCCCATTTTTTCAGAGATTACTCGGGTACCCTTTGAGAGTTTCGCATTTAGATTTTTCCTGGCTTTTTCCAGTCATCGACCGAATTTATTTTGAAAAGACCAAACAGATTAAGTCAAGTCGGTGATAATGTCCAAAAAGGTAGGGTGGTGAATACTGTTTCAACAAGTTTCACTACTATTGCAAGACAAACGACTAAAAAGTCTCAGCGAAAAAACAGGTTTTTGCATTGTTCTGTTAAAAAACTTATGAACCACTCTAAAGCCACATTTTAATAAGATCTGAAGCAATTCATAGGTTTTTCAAAATAAAGCAACAATTATTTTTTGCAAATGAGCCAAAGGGGATCCTCAACAACTGTTTTGGGGAACCTTTCTAAGAGTTTGCCTTAGGCCCCTTTCTGTGAGGCTGGATTTCAACCCTGTTCACATTTGACATTACAGTAAAACAAAAGTCAAAAGAATAGACTGGACGTTGAGAATGACATGAGATTAGTTCTCACCAACACTCCCCCAAGAATTTCAAGACTAGTTGCACAGCTGCAAGCTCAGTCGTCCAACTGATTAGCATGGGTGCTATTTGTTATGCATATGAATGTAAATACAATGAACGCAACATGCAAAATTATGTGTTTTTATTTTGTCGATTGCTTTTTGAACCCCATTAAAGTTGCAGTTAATGGCTGGGGCTGAGCGACTATGTCATATTTTTGAAGGGGGTCGCGAGCTTATGTCGTATTGTCGAATGGGGTCGCGAGATGAAAAAGGTTGGGAACCACTGCTCTACATAATAGCTGTTTCAAATTTGTATTGACTTTCAGTAAGGACTGGTTGTTAACATCAATGTTAATATTGACCCAATATTTTTTAACAGGCATTTTCAGTGAATCCACAGTCCGTGGGCTGGAATTTTATGGAGAAAGCAACCCTGCATTTCTTGAAACTGCTCGTTTTCTGAAGTTTATTGGAAATATTCGGAAAATAATGTCAGTGAAATCACCTTCCAAAGGTGCGTATGTGGTTACCACTGATAATTTTTTTTATGTGTGTAGCACACGCAGGTTATTCACACTCTGTTAAAGGTTGATCAGCTAAGAGTAGCGAATCATACAGATTCGGATGATAAAGTTACTCATTCCAATATACCACATGAAATTGTGTAGTACAAGATGATTTATAGATTGCTTGATTATCTTGCCTTGTCCAGCTGCACTTGCAAAATATGCATTTGGTACCCTGGTGCTTAACGTCTATTTATAGAGTAATTGTTTTGACTCAATTTTTTACAGCAATTCACAAAAGAGATGCAATGTGTGCAGCGCTGAACATCTGCGATGTGGACCAGGTCAGCTTGCAGTACTTACAAAAGGCAAGAGACATCTTTGTGAAATGGAAGATATCTGGTACTAGTGGTCTTTCACGGCATGCATTCAAAGCATGGGTGCAGTTCATGATCTAGCCATATATCTGCAATATACGCATGGGTTTTCTTATGTGCTGATTGGGAAGTTTCTGTCTGACCCTGTAGAAGGTCGGTTTGAGTGGTACCGGCAAGCACATGGAGACAATTGTTACATATCAATTCATCAAATTCTTCAGGCAAAGAAAAAATTCGCTGCTTGAGCTTACTTCAAGAGCAAGCGTTGGTGTCAGCTTCCAGGTTAATGACTGTTGATAATTCCACCCTAAATGATGCAAGTGTTGCCGCAAGCACCGAGGAAGTATCATGGCTGGTAGAATTCTTATCTGCAGTAAGTCTGGATTTGGATGATCTTACGGAAAGTGACGCCAATGTAACTTTTTTTGCAAGCGTGTATATTGGTAGCAGCATTTCCCGCCGTGGGAAGTGTTCAGGTTGTAAATAATTGCTTGTTGACAATTATGATGTTCCAGAACTTCACACATGTGTGCCGAAAGAGCATGCCCAACTTTTCGACATGGCTAATCGCGGTGGTCTTTCCGCACCAACACAGCTTTGCTTCGCGATGACCGCGATTGCTGTGCAACTACACTTGCATCGAATGATCTGGTTAAAAAAAAAATTAACCATGTCAAATCAACGTTTTGTATTCACAACTGCTGTCTCCGAAGTTGTTGGTAATGATTTTCATGAAACTCTATTGAAGCAACAGTGCTCTGCTGGTCATTTCATTTTTTAACTAATCATACAAACAGCATTCATTTGCTTTGAAAAGAATGAGTTAAAACGTTTGGATGCTGCAAAAAATGCACCTGACACTTTATGTGGTAACCGAAAGATAAGAAAATTAACTTCACGTGATTCTGGCAAGAAGTAATTTCACGTCTTTGCGTGTCATTTTCAATCTTATCATAGCTGTTTGCCATGCCATCATGTTGCATACTTCAATTAAACAGTGAACTTTATTGTTGCGAACTCCAGTCGTGTGAAGTATATGTATTTGAGGTATCCTAAGCACCAGTTGTGTCTGATTTCATGCCTGTGTTTGCTTTTGCATGCTGCGCGTTGGGGAACTATTAACGGTTAAGTGTTAACCTTTTGTAGACCATGACATGTCCATGTAACCATTGTTGTCTAGCACTGCCTCGTAAGTGTTACTCTAGAATCTTCAAGTGGTGTAATCTGTTTTCTACTTTCCATATAAACCGGAATTTCATATGCCTGTCCTCTGCCTATTTTTTTTCGTTTGTGCTTTGGTACCACTATTCCAGCGAACTTTTCGCGATTAGAAGATGAGTGCGAAAACTGTGATAAATTTCCATATGGAATTACATTATATTGCTGGTACTTTCACCTGATTTTTTCTGTGTGCATATTTGCTCGATTGCATAGTTGTAAGACCTGCGCCAAACAACATTCTGTGCGCTGTTTCAGCAGCTGTGGCAATTGTGGTGTGATTATGTAGATTCTTAAGTGTTACTGTAGAATCTTCAAGTGCTGTGATCTGTCGTCTGATTCACATGTAAACAGGAATTTCGTATGCCTGTCCTCTGCCTTATTTTTGTCTCTTGTGCTTTGGTACTATTGAATTTTTCGCGTTTCTGAGATCAGTATCTCTGAAAAAACTGTAATAAATTGTCAAATGGAAATGTATTATATTGCATGTGTTATATTTTACGTAAGTTTTTCTGTTTGCATTTTTGTCGGATTGTACAGCAACTGCATCGCAGTTAGAAGTCCTGAGCCAAGTAATGTTCTGTAGTAAAAAAACAGGTAATTTTTTCGATTTTCGCCGATTTCTCACAACAATTCCCCTACCAAAATCACCAAGGGGAAATTTTCCCCCCCACCCAATTTTCAAACCCCCCAGCATTATTTTGGCCCTGAATGTATGATGAGCACTGACTGGCCGTTTTGCATTGACTTTCATGCTTGCTGAAATCCTTAAGGTCAGTTAGTCTCACATTTATGACAAGCTGCAGTAACCCTTCTGATGTCCACCCATTTTTGGAGTGTCCGATCCCGGGGTTTCTAGATATCCTTGGTTTAATGCCCCGAATTACCATCTTTCACCTGTGGTTGCGTCAGTAGTTCAAGGTTATGCAGTCAACTGCAATAGTTGGGCTAGACTTGCAGAAATCGCTGAGAGTGAAAGAGACAAGCAAAATGGAAACTTTCAACAAAATGGAAATTTTTTCCTTTAACTGTCGCATTTCGTCTATTCATGTTGATGGCTTGCGCATCAGCCGAAACGTCGAATAAAACAATGTTTTCGATTATTGTGGCTGTGTTATTTGTCATAAAAATGGAAACTGCTTTTACAAAAAGCTTTGATCGTATTAGCCTGGAATCAAACTTCCTAAAACAACCATGGGCACCATTTTTTACCTTATGGGGCGCCATTTTAGTGCTTCTTGGGGTAATTTAATGGCAAAGAAAAGACAGGAAAAATATGAAATTTCAATTGACTCGAGCTTTCAAAGCAATGACTAGCAGTAAATCGACGGTTCTTGTGACTTGACTCTGACTCGACTCGACCAAGTCATGACTCGACTCTGACTCGAAAAATTTTTAGGTGTCTCTGACTCGACAGAGATGACACTCGGGCACATCACTTAGAAATTCTAATCGTTCTTTATGCTTTTTAATTTGCTTCTGGACTGATGTTTGTGTTGACTCCGTTTGCAGCTCCTGCTCCTGGTAAAAATTAGAAACTTTTACTCTGGCTCTGTATCTTGCTGTGGTATAGAATGCAAAATCCGGAAGGAATCCACTCCGAAATCGCTCACCTCTGCCAAATTTCTGACCTATTTGTTGTTTGTCAGATATTTTGCTTTTCTGAGAAAAGGAATAAAGTTTGGCGGCCTTGTTTTCGTGTGTGTTGTGTAAATTAAAAGTTTTTGGTTAGATGTCAGATACCCACAAGAAGCTACAGTACGGGAAAAACTACAACCACTGAAAAATATTTTCTTTAGTGTTAGACCTCAACTATATTTATTTTCCTAACCCAAACCCTAAAGCGACAAACTTATCTAAACAATAAACCCAAAGCTTTCGTAATCATTTTTCTCAACTGATTTGACTGATGTGATATGTAGAATGTTACTCTGTGCACGCGCACATGTAATGAAGTCGGAAATTTAGCAAGTCAGAAATTTGGCTTGACCGTATGACGCTGTCACTCGTGTTCCGTAGTTTTGTTTGGTATGATACTGATTTCTAACACTGCTATGGATACGCTTGAAAAACTTCCACCTATCAGAGAAGGTGGTGGGGATTTCAATGATGAACAGCATAGCATAAACATAACCATGATATTTATGCGCAGGTAAAGTACATGAACTGAAGTATTTGTATTTCTGCCAAAGTTGTATAAGAAACTACAATGCAAAAGTCGAGCTTTAAAAACATTGTATTGCGCAATTTTACATCCAGCTAGCTTTTACGTCAACAAAAATTAATTGAATAGCCTTCAGCAGTACTGAGTACAGGGAGGGAGCTGGCCAGTAGCCAAGAATAAGAAAGAAGTGGTCTGCTAGACGATTGGTAAAAGTCGTGTTCTATTTTTTTGAAGCATGTGAAAGAGAATTTTATGCACTATTGAAATATGCTCTTTTTATGAAAATATCGGTCCCGGAATATTGTTTAAAATTGCTGTTTACGTCACTTTCTTTTTTCGCATAAATCTGAGCAAAAAAATATTTCGATCAAGTGCCAAGTTCAAAGTGGTCTGCTGGACGATTGGTAAAAGTCCTGTTCTATTTTTTTGAACCATGTGAAAGAGAATTTCATGCACTATTGAAATATTTTATTTTTGTTTGAATTTTTTGCTTAGAATGTTGTGTCAAAGCTCTGTGTATGTCAGTCGCTCTTGCTATAGTATGGGGCGCCGTTCGTAAAAATATTACATCTGACAGCACAAAAACTGCTATCTCTGCGCATATTTAGCTGTTTCTGCGTGCATTTAGCTATCTCTGCGCAGAGATAGCTATCTCTGCACGCATTCAGCTATCTTTGCGCAGAGATAGCTATCGTGATTTTTTTGTTCCACCTGATTTTTTCAGTTCTTAACTTGTTTTGAGATGATTTTTTAAGCAAAGCATGTTAGAATGTGTTAATCTTAGGGTTTTTTTCATGATGTTTGCTTAGCCTCAAAGCATTTTTCGCATTTGCAAAAGCAGAAATTTTGCCAATGAAAAAAACAAAGAATTAGCCAACAAAACAAAATGTTAAGCCATTCAGATAATAGAGGACATAAACTCATAAGCCTCCGTTCCACAACATTAGATAAATTAACAAAACCAAGCTTGGCTGTATTATCTTGATATTTAGATATGAATAGCTAAATGCATAACTCATGAGTAAAGAGATGCTATCAGATAAAACAACAACGTTGGTGCCACAACAAATGTTTTCAACAGTTAACAAGTTTTTTTTATCATAGTGAGCTGTTTTGAACAAGAAATATTTTAAAAAACTGAAAACTTCATTGCTTAGTAACTATCAATTAACTGTTTAAAGGTTTAATATGTCAACTGTGCTTGACATTTTTTGATTTATTCTTATGAATTCAGCATGAACAATAGAAAAAAATTTGAAACAGCTGTTTATACCAGTATACCACTCATGCATTGAATGCTATAAAGCCCATTCCATAAATTTGATTCCATGACCAAATCAGTATTGAAAGTCAATCTATTCTCAAAACTTTGCACACACAAAGTTCAAAATAAACTAATAATATGTATAAAGTCATAAGTTTATCCAAGATTGTTTTTTCTAAAATGAAATGCTTTGATTTCTTAGTTTTTTGAAAATGCTTTGACATCTGTGATAAAATACTTTGATTTCTGTGCTTCCTATCTATGTTTCAACATGGGATGTGTTTGCTTACTAGGAGATTTTGCAGTTCTTGAAACAAATGTTCTTTTGTTTAAAAATATAGTTGATGCAGGTTGCAGCACATGCAAGAGAAAAGTAGTAGAATTTTTAATATTCAGAATTGAATGGATTATAGTTCAGACATGATAGGAAAAACATTTTAGGTGTAAATTAAAATGTTAGCAGGACATGATACTAGCATTATTTTGTTTGTGTATTTTTGTTTGCGCAATATTTAAACATAGGGTGAAAATTTGCCAAGTGGAATGAATGGTTGTGTAATTGTCTGCCTGAGCACTACAACATTTAGAGTGTATATATGCAAAATGTTTGAGTTAATAACAACAAAATTAAATCTTTCCTAATATGAAAAAGGAAGTTTTTAATGGAAATTACACATAATCATTAGTGCTGATGGTTCAGCAGAAATTAAAAAAACAAACTAACCTTGAAATGTGACTTCACGCTCACTGTGTTACGGCAGGGGATTTCTTAGATATAATAACTAATAATCAAGTGGTTGTTCTCAAATGTATTGTATTTTCAAAATAAAGGCAGCATGATTGATTAAGAAAATAATTCTGAACATGAAAGTAATCGAATTACAGCTTTGCACAAAAACAGTTATTTTAGATCATAGGGATATGAATCTCTGAAGTCTTACTAAGTTGTATGCTGTGTAATTAACTAGGAGTCAGTATTTGTTTGAATCAATAACAATATTAACCAGTTTTTACACTTTTTGCATGATCTCTTGTAATTACAGTCTACCACCAATTCTATAAAGGAAAAAAATTTATAAGTAAGAATCCAATTTATAATTATAAAGCTGCTTTTAAAAAAGGTTAAGATTGGAGAAATGATAATAATTATATGTTATCACAATGCGCTATTTTGTCCTCTATAGAAAGAGTGGTTGCTGAACCAACTAGATTATGGTATTGTTTTACAATATAATTTTATGTGATGAGTGACAAGAGTTGACATCATGAGCCTTGCTTTCAGTTTTCATCAACATCTTTGATTTTCAATCTTAATCAACTAAAGTCAAGCAAAGCTGTTTTTTTTCGGTCATAGACAGAAATGATTTTGAAATGACTGAAAAAAATTAAGTCATTTCGGTCAGAATTTCTAAAAATATAGGCTAAACAATACTGATACGCTGAGTTTTAACATAACTGTGAGACAAGTGACTGAAATTTTTCAGTTCAAATTGTCGAAATGTTAAAATTGTCTTAGTAAAAATGACCAAAAGATCTCAGCAAAAAAAAAAAACAGATTCAGCAAGGCTTCACAGCAAGGTTTCACAGATTCAGCAGCAAGGTGATTTAATCTTATACATAATCTCACACCTTTTTGTCTGCATTGGTTGGTATGGATTCAAAAGAAACTATGGATTGCATCAAAGAGCTTAAAATGCTACTTGCGGAAAAAGAGAATGATCTGCAGCAAGCAGCACGATATGGTGAGACACCTTGTAAATACAAATGCAAATAATCTCAAATGCTTTAATGTTCATTTTGTTGTTCAATGTGACCATTTTAATCCTCTTCCAATAACTAGTTTTTTTCTGGTATTAATGAATCTTTATTCTAAAGAGCTTTGATAGATGTTTAGTGTTCATTTTTAATAATTATGTGACCATTTGGGTACTTTGTATCAGGTGGAACGTTTGTAAGGTATAACAAAGATGCAGGAATATTTTTAATTAGAGCATAACATTTTCCTTTCACAGGTTCTTGTACACTTGTCTTGCATGAAAATGTCACAAAAAACTTTGTTTGATCATAGGTATATCTTCAATTCTTTGGTCTTTGTGGAGGCTGAGTGCACCATTGTTACATGAAAATATCATTATTTCATTACTCTTGCAAGCACTGAGTGCTACTGCTTGATGAAAAATAATTCAAGATTTGCTTATTGCTTAAATACGTGCTTAGCCAAATCCTTGGGAAAAGAGTACCGGTAATGTACCATAATTGAAATGCGGCTATTTAGGGAGCTACTGCAGCATATTATTACAAGGTAGCCCCTCTGTGAGGTTCAGCTTAGTTGTTGCAGGAGCCTTGGTTGTCTCCTGACTCAGGGGTCTGCAACTAGTGGGTTGGGCCCAAATATGGGTCGCGACACTTCACACTGTATGTCGCGAAGTAACATTTAAGATTGCCATTCTCATTAGAGAGAATGAGCAATCATTTACTATTTTATGCTCTAAGTTTCATACAATTTGGTGCAAGAAAATTGCTATGTCAATAGTAGTCTTAAAACTTCTATTTAATTATAAAATAGTTTCCACGAAATTGCACGTTCACGAAATGTTTGGGTCGCAAGCAGGCACGTAGCTAGGAGGGGAACAAGGGGGGCAATTGCCCCCTCAATTCCGAAAGTTGCACCAAAAATTTTCAGTTACTGAAGCTTTTGATATGTAAGCCAAAGAAATACTTAAGTGTAAATCAACACAACTGTTTAAGTAACCTATCCTACTTTTTAAGTAACCTATCCTAGCGGCCACCTGACCCCCGACTTGTACGCCTATGCTGATCTTGTATTTATAGAATCGGGTTTTCATAAGAATTTTTGCAAGAAAGTATTACGAGCATTATATCCATAAAATGGTGACTTTCAAAACTTTTAAAACTTGTCAATTAGGCCTAAATGAAAATACACTTTGTATTTGCCCACTTGAATCTGAACATAATTATACAGATAAAACACCAGAAAAATATACGTTTTATGGATATAATGCTTGTAAAAAAAAGGCAATTAATATTTGAATGTTGAGACTTGGATGTTGCTTGCCCCCTCCCCTATCAAAATTTCTGGCTGAGCGCCTGAAATTTTTACCGCCGATATATATTGGCAATAATATTTGCTCATAATAATGCTACGCTGTTGCTCTACATGGAGTGGTCGGAAACCCAAGTTGCTACTTCGTCTCTGACCCTGTTTGATTAACGCAAATTTCCTGTCCTGTTCCTAGTAGCGGACAGAGCCTTCATGCATAACAATCAGACCCCAGAGCAACAGTCACGACAAAAAGCTTTATGATGTAACATTCGCTCATAGGTTTTGGCCAGTGATCTCTATTCTAGAACTCCAGATATCTCTGGTTTTGGCGCTTTAAGCAAATGATTGTCTGTGAATAATCTAGATTACGCCCTTATGGGTTGGTTGGCTGTTTTACCAAGATGTCTTTAGGCTAGTAGACAGTCTTGTGTTCAGCGTGCATCAATAAAGTGCCTACCAGACAGTTAGCAGGATCCAGGTTTGCATAGAATTCGATGTTGTACGGTACTTCATCGCAGTGAAGTGGTGGTTTTAATACGTCACGCATTGTTTTACCTAATGACATCTGAGCGTAGGCACGGATGTCTACACAGGGAGTAGACCATACGCAACACATGTTTGCCTGTCTATGCATTTGTTGATTTAAAGTTAGACTACTGCGAATCCTAGAAATTGCTATGGGCTGCAGCAGGCATGGCAGATAAAACCATCCCATTAGTCCACATTTGACCTTTAGTCAAACACAGCTGGTGGAAACGGTCACGTGAGAAGTGCAATACGTAAAGAGACAAGGGTTTAGGTTTAGCCTACAGTTCACAAAATGCAAACAAAAACCTGCTAACAGATCGCCAACACTGAAACCATGGCATCACTTGCCTATCAGACTGAGCCGTTTACAGACGTAACAGTCAACTGAGACAGTCATGCTGTGCAAACTTGTCATGTGACCAGTTCAGCCAGTAATATTTGGCTGGTGGCAAAATAGCTCCAGGAGTCTATATTTTGCCTCATAAAATAATTGTAACTTGTGCAATTTTTTTCTTTGTTTATGTAGCCTAAAGAAAAAATGTACTGTAATGCGTTCAGCTGTAGTTAAAAAATTTGGGCTGAAGGCAAAATAGCTGTAGAAGTGTTAGTGTTGCCTCATGAGAGAAAATAGATACTGCTTGAGTCATACAAAAATATCGGCATCAATTATCAGCAATGAAAATGAAAAACATCAGCATCGACCCAAAAAAACCTTACCGGTCGAACTCTAGGGATTTCCCCCATGGGCCTAGTTTGGAGACCCTTCCTGCAGGGAAAAAGAGACTGCAGACCTGATTAGGATTGAGAAAAACCCTTTTTTTTGTTGAAAAAAATGTGTTTTTTGGGTTTGAAAAAACAGTTTTTTTTTATTTTAAGAAAAACAGAAAAGCCCTATTCTGACTTGTTTTTGTTGCATCATGCAATATCATCATTTTCAGAATTGCACAAAAAAAGCTTTTTACACCTATATGGCATTCAAAATTGAGGGTAAGAAATGTCCCCCATCTTTGTTTTTGCAAATGTTGTTGGTCAGTTCACTCTAAAGTGGTAAGGCTTGGCAAGCATGTGTACAGGAAACAGAAAAGCCACTCACCCACAACCTCTGCAGTTTCACGTCAAGCTTATAATGCATTCCCTGCTATTTCAGCGTCTATATAGTGCATTTTTTCAAGGTATCGTTTGTTATATGACTTGGTATGGTCCAACATCAGAAAGAGTTTGGATGCAGACAATGCAGAAAAATTGGTTAAAATACACCGATTTTACAGAGCTGAAGAAGACAACCAGTAGACTTTACTTAAACTGTTCAATTATTCTTCTCTTTTGTTCAAGTCCTTCAAATTTCGTTGCTATTCGTTCTGTTTGGTTAAAAAAAGAATTCACAGTTAACTGTACAAATGTGCTAGTGCTACTTATTTTACTTCTTACTTTATAGAGTAAATTTTTCAATAGAAAAGTAAAGAATGTTTTTTTTGGTGGGTTTTACTGTTTTTTTTTAAGTGGGATTTTAAATAAAACAGGATGTTTTTTTTCCGGTCGGGTTTAATTGCATCAACCCAGCTGCTGATGCGCGGAATTTGTAAGCTGTCAGATTTGGCGAAAGATCCTTGCTTACGCGTTGAAATCAAGACCTTTGTGAGTGCTGGCTTACCACAGCTCGCAGTTAAAGACTTGCGCTGCAACATTGGCCACGTTCTGGTTAAATTTGCACTAATTACCTTTTAGTGTTCGCAAGCAGTTTCCGTGAGGAACACAACGTTACAGAACTGTAGCTGCAAGGAAATCGTAATTTGCAAATAGGCGAAAGATTGTCAAGTGCGCATTGGAAATTTTGTAATAATTAGCCTCCCACAGCTCGCGATAAACGGCAGTGCTGCAACAGCTCATGCTGCATACGTGTTTGCAAACTTGATCATCAGCATTATTGGAAGTTTATGCAAGACAATATGACAAACAAGCTGAACATCAAGTAAATTATTTCTTGCGCACTTCTGCATTCGCAGGTCAGGGACTTCTTGAGACAAACTCTTATCTAGAAGAAACTTTGCAAATGGCTTATCAAGAGTTTGAGAAAAAACTCGAGGAAATGGAACAGGCCAAGCATTCACTGGAACTGAAATTGGATGTGAGGATTTTTTGTGTCTGAAAATGATTCAACAAAAGTTTTTTCTAAACTATTTGAGATATTACCTTTTTTGGTTATCTTTTTGCCGTCATGTTGTTTTTTAACGTTTTTTACATTTCCTGTGTTGGTAGTAAATCATAAAATCGGTTGCCCTTAGTACAGAGGTGATGTTTGAATGGGGTACATTGAAGTTATAGGAAATGAAGCACGCAAAAACATTTTGACACATGTTAACTTCAAAGTTGTTATGCAAAACTCTAAAATCAGTAAAACGTTTGGAAAATTATTAATTCTTTGTTAAAAACTGCGTGATTGAAAATTCTCTTTTATGTCATATATCGTGGGAAGTTCATGCGACGTTGTGAAAGTATAGCATGCTCGAGTGAGCTTAGCCAACAGCATGTTTGAGTAAGCTTATTCAATATCATTATCATCAATTGCCACCTATCAACAAACTGATGTTATGCAATTAAAACAGCCTTTGGTGCCAGGTCGGGTCGTACATGCCAAGCATGTAGTGCTCGGTAAACTTTGGTGCTCACTGACAGTTGTCCGTTATTGATTTTAATTACTCACAATCAAGGTTTAATTAATTTTACCTGTAATCAATCTGAAACAGGCTCATTGTTATTTTTTATAAAAAATTTTTGGTGCGCATGAAATGGAGTTTTTTATATTTTGTGACATACTTTTTCAGTTCTCACAACAACACGTTTGCTTGTGCCGTATACTGCAAACAGGCAGATAAACAAAACTTTGGTGTGTTAGTGATAGACGAATTTTTACGATTGGTGGTGTAATTTTATATAAACTTCAGACATCAAACGTGGACCTTTCTGTCTCAACTAATCTTTGAAACACTCCTAACTACTGAAGATTCCTTAAATTTAAATTGTAAGGAATTTTGATTTGCTGAAAAAGATGTATGATTTACTTCAACCCTGCTTTTGACAAAAAATACATCAACCACTAATTTGTTTTGGCATCATCTAGATCAGGGGTTCCGAACCTTTCTTTTACCATGTACCCTTCAGCATTCCGAAAGATGAGCATGTACTCCTTCAGCATTTCAACAGATAAGCATGTACCCCTTCAACATTTTGACAGATCACCCCTAAAATTTCCTATGACAATACATTATATCATGATTATTCATAGATATATTTAACAATAAGCATATAATGATTTTTGAAAAGAATATTCACTGACATGTGTAAATATTTTGAAATAAAATAATGCAAATATATTTTGTTCATCTGTTGATAACCTTAAATGTACCCCTTCAGATAGGCAAATGTACCCCAGGTTGGGAACCCCTGATCTAGATTGTTTATTGGGGCGTTGAAATCAAACTAATTTTTTTTCAACAGGTGAATATCAGCCCCAAAACATGGAATGCTTCTGTACTGTATTTAATTGCTATTTCAATGAATTATAAATTCATTCAACTTTGTTAAAAGAAGACATTGCCTCAACATTCAGTCTACTTCCTTTACCCAAAATGACACCATGTTCATTAAAATGTTGTACCCATGTCCATGATATTATGCAGCAGTTATTTGCTCAGCAGCGCCGCCTGTGTCGCTGTTTCAACTGACAGAAACTTCTGATGCTGACCAAAGTCTGGTTTCATAAAAATGGGTTACTTATGCATGTAATTGCAGTTATGCTTGCCTAAAATGGGATAAATATAATTCGAGCAGTATTTCTGCTTTTTTAAAAGCTGCATACGGGCGACCTACAACAACCGGTGTAAAATCATAGGGCTGTAGTTTTCCGACCACAAAGCAAAATTCGATAGACTTCTAAAGTGGCGAGATAAATTGAGATACTTTGTAGCAATTTAATAAATCTTTGTTAATTTGATGGAACGGTCTTTTGGTCTATTTCTGAAAGATCTACAAAAGTTGCAAAAAGCTGAAGAAGGTGCAACAAAATTCCTTATTTCTAGGTTTATCGTAAATCTGAAGAGAGATTGGAAAACAGCCTGTTGGAAGAAAAAAACTCATTGAAGAAGGTTCTTGACCAAAAAACTGAAGCTCTCCGCAGGGAATACAGCAAAGATACGAATGCTTTGAAGCTGAAGGTTCGTTTTGTTACGAAATAAAACCCAAGGTGCGGAATTTATGATGTTGGGTCGCGAAATGTTGGTGATGCACGAAATGCAATTGCTTGATTCAAGGAAGAAGTGAAAATATACACCAATACGAGGCCGAACATTACGTCACTATACAAGTACCAGTGGTTGTTCTAACCTCAGTGCGGATGACGTGTTGCGATTGGTGCAGATTATCCTAACAGTGCTTTCAAGCAGTTGAAGGTTTTCGATGCTGCTAAGCAGAAAATGAAGATTTTTGGATCATCGTCATCAGATTTGCGCAGCACTCATGCGTGTTACCGGCGCCGGCAAATTTGTCGATATTGATGGCTCTCTCTCGAAGAGTTGTAGTCTTCGATTATTTGCTATAGCTGTACATCGCGTTCAAATTTAGATCCAAGCACGAAATGTTCATTTCAGATCCAAGCACTGCAAAGTGAGTTGGACGAGAAGAACTTGACCGTCAACCAGCAGTCCTCGAAAATTCAGAATCTCACTGAGAAGTTATCAGTCCTCGAAATTGGTGCCAATGATGAAAAAACAAAGTATGCGGTGACGTCATCATGTGTTCGTTATTTGAAAATAGTTTTTGAGGCCTAATGGAACTTTTTTTGAAGATGTTACCAAGTGCTTTGACATATTCATGTTCATATGACCTGCATGTAACCAGAGTAAGGGCGCGCATTTCATTTTAAACGTACGTTTAGAAATCACGTGGTCGTTTGCTGTAGATCGTTATTACTCTGTCTTCTGCCTAAACTACGGATGATGGGAGAAGCCAACTGGTCACGCGTCAGTGGTTCGTGGTCTGACGCAATAGGATTATTTAACTTGAAAGTGAGAAGTATGTTTTATTTTTAATATATCTAAAGGTAAGGAATCGTTATGAGCCTGAAGCAATGGTAGATGCATTATTAGGATGAGCCAAGTGTGTGAGCGTGATAAAACAAATCAGTGCAGCTTATTTGCACTACGCTGCCGGAAGTTCGTTTTGCAGCGCGCTTTTCATATCATTAGGTTTGTTTTACAGTGTATCATTGAGTCCAGAGTTTACGGAAGTTACGTCGGAAAACCAGATGCTGTTTAACGAAGTGGAACGATTGCTTGAGGAAATTACCGGTTTGCAGCAAACTATTGAATCACTCAATCTAAAAGTAAGGGGTTGTCCCAGTTTATTATCAGCCGGTCGGTTCTGATTTTGTTTCACGTCACTGTCGCAAAATTGCGTAGTAATTCCGTGAGTTTTGTATCTTTTTTTCAAATATCGCTTCTGTTTCAACATATTTGTCTTTTTCTTCGCCACTTTTACTGTCATGCTAGTGCTGTGATTCATCGGTGGTAGCTTATGTCTACCAAAGCCAAGGCTCTGAGTTCGATTCTTCACTGGTGCCCAACATCTATTACAGCGAATGGAATATAACCACAGGCACAACTTTCTTTTTGTTTGGTCAATACAGGCATCGGTCTATTCTGGAATTGTGTAAAGTAAACCAAACGATAATAAAAAAGAAAAATTTATGTCTCAATTTTTTGTGATCATTACAACCTTCGCGCAAAAGGTTGTTAGTAGTAGAGTAATGCGGAATGGACCGAAAGCACATTTTGCTGCTTTCAAATCTTCGCCATTGACTTTTATAAACAATCGGTTGCAAAAAATTATATACCCTTGTCAGTTCTCGGTCTTTGGCAACAAACACTGCAATTCAAGCGTTGACCCATGGAAGGCGAACTCTACAATTTTATGCTCTATACTGTATACCATTTCGCTCGTGAGGTGTTTCGAGTCCTCGGGCTGATGCCCCGCGACCCACTCCTGGGGTAAAGCAGATATGAAAATGAATGAATATATCGTATATGAAGGAAAAAGGTCTCTACTGCAAAACTTTGACTCTTTATAAGACTGTCTTTGCAAACTGTTCTTGTACCTTAGTTTGTGTCCCACTAGCAGTTGATTCCATACTTGAAGTGGGCCGTTCTACAGATTCGCAACATGTGTTACCGTTGCATGTGCAGCTGAGTTGCTAATTATCCACCGTCATATAATATCAACAGGCAAACGAACGCTGCGGTTAATCATACGTCCTTACAATAACGATTAATTGACGCAAGTGGTGCACGTGGTACTTGATGTACTACTGCGAGCTGATCTGCAATCACATTTATGCAACTAGGATATCTAAAGCAAAAAGAGCAGATGTAAGTTGTTATCAACAGGCGACAGTCGGTAGGTTCGTCCATTCTCTTTGGAAGTTGTTTTCGTGCCCTTCGCGTCTTTCGATTCCACAATCAGTGTTTTGCAACATCTGACTAAAACATGCTTGCTGGATCCTGATAGCAGGCAGATCATTCTACCAAAGCTGATAACTGTTGCTAACTAATTTTTACAAAACGTATTACGTCACTGTAGGCATTGCGACGTCTGTATCTTTATTTACCAAACAAACGACTTTTTGGTAAACTTAATTCAAACCTAATCCGGGTTAATCTTTTTTATGTAGAATACGTCATTGACAGAACGATGCTCAACGTTGGAGAACGAAATGCAACAGACTGAAGCTGAGAACGCGTCGTATTACAACGCTCTAGAAGTTCGTTCTTTTACTTTTTGCTGCATGTGATCAAAAGCTCAGAATCCGCACCTATTCTAAAATCAACCACTCTTGTCGTTCTTTCACATGTTCTCAGCAAAAAACTTGTCATTTTTTAACTATTTTTGCAAAAATGCGCGTTACTATGAAATGGTTGGCAGTTTTAATATTCACCAACGTTAGACTTTATTTTAAATCTTTTTGCTTTGATGCAATATGAGGACGTTTTTGCAGCAATGTCGACAAGAAAATCGGGAATTGCAAGGAGAAATGGAACTGGTTCGTTTGGAAGCTCTTGATCCAAATAAAAGGGGTAACTCCCTGTTTGGAGAAGTGGAAGACCGGCGCGTTCAGGCGGAAAAGAAGCTAATCAGGTGCGACGAGCGAGTCAATATTTGTTTATGTTATTTGGTAAATGTCCTCGAAATATTTGTTGGTTGCGTTTCATTTCGCAATTTGTGCCTACATATCGGTCATCAATCGTTTTGTAACCAGGTTTCAACAGCAGAAATTCAAAAAAATTGTAAAAACATGATAACTTTAAACAGGGTGCGAAACGCCGGAAAAATATTTCTGGGCTACGGGAATTTTAGTACACGCTTTCCATTTTTTGAACTGTGCGATGTCGGCAGCAAACCTGGTTTCTCACAGAGGTTAATCTTAAACCACCTGTGTTGAAGTATCGCCAAGTTCTGGAGTTGCAGCGATTGGCGTCGTATCTGAAGCTTGGCATGACGTTACGCTATGGTCCCGTCATAAACTGTCACGTCACCAGTTCCACCCATAATTTTTGCAGCGCCCAAGTGAAACTGAAAAGCATGGAACGCAAGTACAAGCACCAAGCAAACTACGCGGTTCAACTCAAAGTGAGAAAAAACTATTTTGCGAATCTTTTCACGCGTGGTGGTTTTACTCGTAATTACGCGCGTTCTGTCCGTTTGTAGTTAGAGAAGGGTTTTTAAAGGCGTTTTAAGGACCCGATTCGGGTCCGTAGAATTTCAAATCGGGTTCCTAGAATCGGATAAAATTATCATCGGCTCCCTAGAATCAGAGAAAATCGGGTCTCTAGAATCAGAGAAATCGGGTCCCTACAGATCCATACCGGGTACCTAACATTGTCCTTAAAAAAAAACCCTGAGTTCGAGCATATCTGCTCTGTGCCTTCGGTGCTTGCAACGTGACCAGGTATCGCATGTTCATAAGTATTTTAAGCTGTTATATTTTAGATCTGCCACTTGATATTTGTGTCTAGCCTCCACAGCAGGGGTCCGGAACCTATGGCTCGCGACCCAGATGTGGCTCTTTTGAAGATGGCACATGGCTCGCTTGATATTTTCTAACACGACTGTCACTAAATGAAACTTTTTTTGTGATTTTCCACCTACCAGACTACAAAGCCATCAGCAACACCATGCAGCACCAGAAGTCGCGTTAACAGTAAGAAGCATGTTATAAGAGAAAATTCAGACATTTACCATTGTTTAAAATTGTTGATTTTGCTTAAAAATGCACACTTCAGTAAGTTAGTTCCATTAAGTGTTGAAAAATATTAAATGGCTCTCATGGAAGTATAATTAAAAACATGCAGGTGTCATGACTCCCTCAGCCAAAAAGGTTCCCGATCCCTGCTCCACAGCTTGTATTTATTGATGTTTTGGTGGTTCTGGTTGACGACCTTAGTATTTTTCTATACGTAGCTTCTGTTCAGTTCATGTGTCATATCTTTGGATTTGGAATATGGTTGCTAAGATCTCGTTCGAAAACAAAACAACTTGTGAATGAAGTTAAAATTTTAGATAAAGTTGTCTGACTCCGTCATTAACAAACGATTTTCCCTGAAAATGCGAAATGATTGCCTTGTGATTGGTTCGCCCGGTTTGAAAACCGCTTGCCGACCCCACCAGTGTAAAAATGTTTTAGAACATGTTTTTTTTTTCATCTGAAATCGTTAACACTGCTACTCGACAATTATTCATGACCCTTGTTCCTTCGCCCTGTATTCTACCGACATGCGTTGGCACAGCCAGGTCATACCACAGTAATGACGGGGCTACCAAAGGTCACACTTGTCAAATTTGTTTGAAGATAGGTTATCGCTTTTTTCCACGACACAGATTTTGCTTGTTGCCAGAAAACTGTTTTTCATGTTTTTCTGTTTAAAACATACGCAGCCCTCACATCCTTAATTTCTGTTGTTAGGTTTCAATACTGCTTCACTTTACAGCTGCTGAATGACCACTGACCTCAACTCTGCATTTACTGAATTTCGTTTCTGTGACTTGAGTGAAAACTGGGGAAAATTAAGTCACTTAAGATAAATATTTGTCCATGTGTTCTCAATGCAACAAATTGCATTCGAGAAGTAACCTTTATCACTACTATTTTATGCTTATCCCGTTCGAGATATTGTCAAAGTGCAGTGGAGCGTAACCATAAAGCGCAATGGACGGTGGCTAAACACGTTTCAAAAACATTTGTGAATTTGCAACAGACGCAGATCGTGCAACTATTGCAGTCCGGTGGTCGAGTTGCTGACAAAGATCACATCCAACGACTGGAAAGTCAGCTGAGCGAATCGCAAAGCGACGCCAGAAACGTGAATGAGAAACTTGTTGAGCTTGAAAAGAAGGTAAAAGCTTTGTTTCATTGAAAATTAGAACTAGCCAGGAACTTATGATAGCATTGTTGCTGAACAGAAACTTATAATAGGATATAATTTATTATGTCTTTATGAAGTTTTGTCCACTGTAACTTACATACGACTAAGATAATAAAATATATTAAGTTAACATTATATGAAGAACTTGACATTTGTTTTCTGCGTGTGCGATAATGTTGTGACTATCGTAAGGTTGGCTTACATCACGTTTGCGTTGAGAAGCATCACCAACATGGTACTTCCCCAGTAGCAGGGTTCATTCCACCACGCACCAGGCTCTTATTACCAAAGTGCACGCAGCGATTAATTGCTACGAGAGAAAGTGCAACGCTTTTATTTCAGCAGCTTTATCACGACATCCATTCCATGGGCGTAACGAAGGGGCAAGGGGGGCGTCGAAAAGTCTCAACGATGTCACAAATTCTCTCTTCAACACAATGCATTTGCTTCTAAAAAGACCTCAGGTTCAAACATGCGGGCGCCAAACTTGCTTCTTGCCCCGGGCGCCATCTAACCTCGTTACGCCCTTAAGCGATACTGTTCTGTTTTTTTTTTTCGCTGAGACATTTTGGCCATTTGCCCCTTAAAATACTGTAGTATTAAAATTTTCTATGACAGTGTTCACTAGTCTATATTTTCTGTCATAATGATCAAATTGACTTGTTTTGTTGGATTCTTGGAAAAGGTCGGTCTGTGACTGAAACAAAACTTAAATTTTATTGGCCTTCAGTAGTCTTGCATCATTGCTGAAAACGTGGTGAAACTCATGTGCGGTTTCTGTTGAATTTTGTTGCATTGTTGTAATGTTGTATTTTAGATCAGGAAAACATCCATTGACAGAACCTAAATTGACTAATAATGAAGTGAAACCAACTTATTTTAAATTGGACCGAACTATCTCGAAGAAACAATATTCAATCCGGACGTTTGTTGTAATTTATTTAATACGTTCGGTAAGCATTTGCAGCGTCTGCCTCATTTGCAAGATAACAGCTGAGCGAGCTGCTGAATTTCTTCCCAAGTCTTTGCTGCAGTCACTTCTTGGCGCGTTGTCTGATTAGCGCCATCTTGTGTCGCGATAGTTGGAAATGAAGCATCCACTAGGTGCAGCACGGTGGTGCCTGATTACACTGCATGCAGTCTTCACTATGTATATCACGTTATTTGCAGTGAAGAACGAGATAGACGAAAAACGCGAGTAAAAACATTTGAGTTTACGTAGTTTTCTGCTTTGTAATATACAGTAGGTGAAGATGTTATCAGTTCAAGGTTTTTATCAGACTCTTTGGAAGTTTGCTTTTTCTTATTCTTGGAAATGCGTTGATTTGTTTACAATCCTTGTGAGGTTTTGAATACATGTGGATGTTAGGTAAGATTTTTCGATATCACTTACTGTGGATATTTTGAGAATTTGATAAGGCTTTGTTCTCTTTTATATATAAGACGTGTATGGTGGCAGTCTGAGCTCCGATTCTGTTTTCACACAGACTATTCAGTGGTTTCAATCTTTTTTATGCGGCGACCCATTTTTCAACCTAATTTAACCTTGCGGGTAAACGACCCCCTTCCAAAACTTTGCAGTCAGGCATATCAAATGCAGTTGTGTATGCACAAACGAAAATCACAATGACTGAAAAATAACGAACGATATCACTGTGTTGAACAAAGACTCGTTTATTGAGTTTCTGCACACGACAGCATCAGTGTTTTCTGCACACGGCAGCATCAGTGAGGGAGATCCGTGCCGTATATAAAGCACTACACAGCACAACTCATTGAAAACTAGGACTCCAAGTTTGCTACCGCGTTCAGATGTCTAATTTACACACACAGCACATTCTTACGTGCGTTGCCAAACGTAAAAGTCTTGTAAAGGTCATAATCACACTCAAAACTTTGTAATGGTCATATTCACACTTACAACAATATCATTTTTTCCTGGTGATCCTATTGTTTTGGCTACAGCAAAAGTGGTATCATATACAAAATATAGAAGAAACTATGAAAAAATTGTCAGAAACTCTCGCGACCCTAGAAAAAAGGCAAACGACCCCAGGTTGAAAGCCACTGGATTAGTCAGTCAACGATGCAGTAACTAGTCCTACAGTACGTAAAACAAGTATCTGACCCATTTTAGGCACCTATTCACCGTCCACTTACATTTTTTCGCCTTGCGTTTGACTCCATAGACCACAATGACGTCACGGAGTTAGTTCCATCTACTTCGTGCTTTTAGCTTTTCTCAGGTCCTTGCAAGTCAAGGCTTAAACCGCTGTTTCTGCCCGTGATCGATTTTTCGTGCGTTCTCATGGCCTGCTACCAACCAACACATAACATTTACCTGATATCTTATCACACTGACTGTTAAAATGCTATGACGTTTTTATCAGTGGAAAATTATATGGTGTCGGTTGTTTGCTACTGATGTGGGCTCTACTGCAAATCAAGCTTTGTGTTTTTTTCGTTTCAATTACCAAATGGTCAGTAGGTGGCCGTTGGCAAGTTTCTAGGGCCTAGGCAAACATTCTGCAATCGCCAGCAAGAGTTTTTCTTATGTTTTGGGATATACTTTTGTTTTAAGCGTTGCAAACTGTCTTGATGACCACACGGTCAATTTGACATAGATTTTTCATCTCCAACTTCCCTCCTAACTTTCAGTTGTCTCGATATCAAAACAAGGAGCTGGCTTTAGTCCGCAGCAGTGCAGCACCGAAGGACAACGTGGCTGATCTGATGGAAATGATGCTGAAGAAAAAAGAGTAAGCTCTGTTCTATGGGATAAATCTAAGTGCTGGATATGACTATAGAACATTGAAAGTATATCACATGCTCTAGCTCAGGGGTTCTTAACCTTTTTCTCCAATTCCGCACTTTTTAGTGGGCCAACTCTCCATTTCCCAGTGTAAATGGTTGTGATTTGTAAAGTAAGTCAACATTTAGATGTGATGTGTTAAATTTTGAAGCACTGTCCCACCGGTCATTCCCCACCTGGCAACTCCGCCATTCCCCACCAGTGGGGAATTACCCACAAGTTAAAGAACCAGCTAGAGTCTAGCTTCGACAAATAAACACCTGTGTGATGTAATAAGGTTATGATATTAAGGCGAGACTTCGCTTGACGCGTTGATGTCAGCTTTAGTCATTCAAAATCTGTTGAATGCAAAGCGATTTTTAGAATTGATCTTGCCAGTATTGAAAAACTTTGCGCGCTGGGACTGTTGGTGTGACGACAAAGCGTTGCCTCTGACAATCCCGCAAACTTTACGACAATTTGTCGCGACTACGGCTGCCCAGTACCCAGTGGACTTTTGCTGAGCAACGGGCAGTGAAACTGTGATAACTTCAAGAAAGAACTAAATCACACATAGCCCACTTAATTATTTTAGTAACAACATCGTTTCACAAAATATTAAACATCTTGAAACACCAACCATTTTCTTCCATTCGTTTAACTTTATTGCATTGCAGCTTCCATTCAAATCATATTATTTTTAAGCAGATTTTACCAATGACAATTTATTGCGTCTATGTGGTATGGCATCATCATTGATAAAGAACCGTGTTAATCATCTCTCTCTATTGTTTAGGTTTTGCTTCTGTTAAGTTGTTTCCAGTTGTCATTTGGTCACCTGAAATTGTAGCCATTGCTGTAATAAAATTATTGTGATTAATAGAATATATTTTGCGCTACAGAGAGGAAGTTTCCAAGCTGAAAGAGGAAACACGCAAATATCGAAACGACCTGATGTCAGAAACGCGAAAGCTCAACCTATTGGAGCGTGACAATTACTCAGTCAAGCGTGACCGTGATCGTGCTCATTCGCAAGTGGCGAAGTTGAATCTGGAAATCACAAGATTGAAACTGAAATGCGGTGAAGAAGGTGAGTTGTGGCGATAGTTTAGCTTCTTTGAAATTTGCCCTATTTGTAGGTGGTTAAGGATAGAGAAAGAGAGCTTCTGTGTGTGGTTGAGAATCATGGATTTTACCATTTCTTAAATCAACTTCTCATTGGTTTCATAAGAAGTTAACGTTGAAGGGTCATTGCGCTTTTGCCACCAGAAGTTTCAAAGCCTTTTTTATACAAACCGTGTTGACTGACAGAAGAATTGTTAGCTTTACGCAGCAGTGCCTTTTTGTTTGATGTAATTATAACCCAAAACTTAAACAAGGTTTGTTTGTTGTCATCGATGTTTTATTGTTCCCTTTCCATGCAAAAATTAAAAACCTTGGGTTGTTGAGATGTACAATATCGCCGCTATGGCATGTCAAATAGTATCTACATTGCTGAGTTTAAATGGACTGATTTAGAAATACAGTAAACCTCAGTTAATCCGGATTCGATTTGACCGACGATTTTATCCGGTTTAGGCGAAGATCCGGATTAACCGAAGATGTTTGTTTCTAGCCTGACATCATCTAAGTACTGAGTTATCGGTGAAAATTACTTAAATTGAACACATTTACTACGCAACAGCAGACTTTCGCAGAAGCAAAACGTAATTATTGATGCTTTTACAATGGCACATCAGAATAATTACCGCCATATCCAGGCAGTTATGAACAATCTCCAGCTCATAATTTTAGATTACTTGACTGCAAAGAAATCTTGGGTTTTGGACTGACGCAGATGTTTCTGCGACTGGTCCATAGACAGTCACTCTATTTAGAGTGTAATAATACCCTCCAGACATCTTACCGTGTACAATGCACTCAGGTATAATGTCCGACACAAGCACACTCAACAGTCAACACTGATCAATAGACTGAAACCGTGGTGCGGCGTTGTGCCTTGAGCGTTGTGTTCAACATAAGCCATGCCCGTGTGTGACGCAATAATCGTCTCTACGATTAGTCGAATGTTGCACGCAGTTGCGGGCGTTGTTATCGTAATTCTATACGCTCGTTAGTGATTTTGAGCATGCTTGTGTTGCGCCTGAAAGCTGCCGAATCTTTCCTAGAGACAAAAATCCGGATTACGAGATGTGAAAAGAGCATATCTTATCCGGTATTGGCGAAGATCCGGATTAACCGAGGTTTACTGTACAATCGGTTGTGCATCATCCACCAAAGGTAGGCTGGGTTCGATTCTGGTCGGGTCATACTGAAGACACCAGAAACACACGAGACCTGTTCAGCTTCTTGCTCGACGCAGGGTTGCCAGACGAAAATTTCAATAAAAAGCCATGAACAATGCTAAAAAGGGGCCAGAAAAAGGCCAAACCGACTGTTTGAAGGCAGAAAAAAGCCAAACTTTATTCGCGGTATCGCCATTCCTTAGTCGCAAAAAAACATCCAATGTACAAGAATATTTAAAAAAATTGCTTCGAAATTAAGATTAAGTCTTGCTTGGTATTGTGCTGGAGCACATTACTGATGCTTTTCTGGCTTTTCATACTTCGTGAAATTGCACGCTTTGAGTAAAATGGTGCCACAGTTTGCATAGCGATCCATCGGCAGCTTTCTGCACGAAAGTCTCTCCCATTCACTCCTGTACTTACGATCAGAATGATAAGAGCCCCACCCATTCGACGTAATTATCACGTTTTTATCGCGAAGATTCAGACCTGTCTGCAAGCCCTAAGACTGTTTAGTGCTTACAACACAGTAGACACTACACAGTGCAGTGAGTGCACGCATTTCCAGTGATTACGCAAAAAGTTAGCTTCGAATCTAGCATCCTTCAAATATTACTAATATCAGTATGCGGGCGTCTAATAGCATTTATCACAAAAATTTTTGTGTCTATTGACTTATCGGTTAGGTCTTAGTCTTAATCATCAGTTACTGTTAGTGGATGTAGCAAGTCTAGCAAGCTTAAGTTGTTTTGTGATTAGAAGTTTAATTGGTAATATTGCTTTCAGCTTCATGTTTCATTGCATGATCTTGGTTGACTACATTTTCTGGATCTGAGTTTTAGTGCCATTTTTGGTTGTGTGGTTTATTTTTCCGGGTCTGTGTTTGGCAAAGCTTTGTATTTCAGAAAGAAAGTGGCTATAGGTACGGTTAGAGTGATGTGGTTAGAATAAAATGCTGACTTTGTCACTTTAACAGCACCGTTGCGCTAGAGTAGCGAATGCGTCTGCGTCTGCTGTATGGATGGTTTTCGGTTCGACTCTCACCTTGGCGTCTTTCATTTTGGTAGCAGTCTAATGGCTGCACTTGTCAATCAAGGGACCACTTTTTTACTTTCTTCAAATGTTTCCAAAACTTTGTGTTCAGATTCACAGTTTAGATTTAGGGGTTAGGTTTAGGGTTTAGTAGCCTACATTAATACCAAACCCAGTGCTTTCTACTGCACACTCATCGTGTGTTACTGTCACGTCACAGGTGACGGATGAATAACTTTTCAAATACGAAGATCCACTGACGGACCTGTAGCCACTGTGGACCTTTTAGAAACAAAAATTTTTAATAGTTGCACATTGATTAGTCAAAAGTGTTAAAAGGATTTTTTCAGGATTCGGATTTCATAGTTGTGTTGCAAACAGGATTCGGATCAGGATCAGGATTCCTACCTCTTGGTTCAGGACTGGAGTCGGACTCGAAAAAACTTGAGTCCGAACACCTCTGCTATGCACGTGGGACCAGAGCATTGCAGCTGTTCTTTTCTACCAGTAACTGTCCATGGCTGCTGAGTGTTCTTGCCACAGATATATCGACTCAATGTACGCTTCTGTTCTACTGTGCAAAGCAATGCAATGACAGAAACCTTGTTTTTTCAATTGCGATTGTTTGAGTTGGGTGGAGCAAAGCAGCAATCTGCGGCAATTCCTGAAACCCTACGCGCAATTTTGTCGGCGAACATCCCATACGATCTAAGGACGATCTATTGAGCTTCCCTTGATCGCATATCTTGCAGTTTTGATGTTGACTGTTCGTGCAGAGTAAAAGTTGATGGATTGGTAGGAAGAGATTACTTTAAACGTGAAGTTCAGTATGTGTTTAATAAATGTGGCTATAGGTAAACGCTGAGATATTTCCCCTGAGATATTTTAATATTTTTAATGAGATATTTTAATGAGATATTTTAATGAGATATTTTTTAAAAAAAACGCTGAGATATTTTAATAAATGTGGCTATAGGTAAACGCTGAGATATTTGAGATATTTTAATGAGATATTTTTTAAAGAGATATTTTAATATCTCTTTAAAAAATAGATATTTTAATGAGATATTTTAATGAGATATTTTAATGAGATATTTTTTAATATCTCATTGAGATATTTTAATGAGATATTTTTTAAAAAAAACGCTGAGATATTTTAATGAGATATTTTTTAAAAAAAACGCTGAGATATTTTAATAAATGTGGCTATAGGTAAACGCTGAGATATTTCGCTGAGATATTTCCCCAATTTCCAGATTCAACTTCGCCACTTGCGAATGAGCACGATCATTAACATCCGTCCAGTAGTTTTATTTTTCTGTTTGGCTGAGCTTAAAATGCATTTTTTGCAGTCGAGGGAAGGAAAGTGATCCGTTTCACCAAAGTAGAAAAGATTGAAGATGACGCGATCTTAACAGCTCCACCTTCTGAAAATAAGGAAAACACTTTGGAGTCCTGTGAAAACGTTACAGGTAAGTTTTTATGTGTTGCTCGGCTTAAATGCAACTGGCGCAAAATGCTGCAATTTTTCGGATTTTAGGGAAAAACATGACATTTACACTTCGGATTTAAAACTGGGTTTTTCTTTTCGCTGAGATATTTCGGTCATTTGTCCGAAACAGTTGAAAAGCGTCGTTTTTTTGGTTTCGAATTTTCTGTCTATGACTGGAAAAGGCAAATTGACCTAATTTTGACCGAATTGGCCTAATTTTTTTCGGTCATCAAAAAAATATTTGGTCAATGACCGAAAAAAACAAGTTTGAAACATGGCTGGTTTGGCTCTGAAAGAGAAGGATTTTATACTTGTTGTGTGTTATTTACGTAATATGCAAATGCTTATGTCAAGTTTCTTAGTCTGGAACAAAACCTTTTTCAGTGAAACCCTTCACTTCAACATTCATCGATGAATCACTCGTATCGGAAGCTGACGTCACAAGCAACCCGTCCCCACCTTTTCAGTCAGCCAATAAAATGCATGCCGTCACGCAAGAATGCCCAGAACAGTGCAAGCAGCAGTGAATAACACCAAAACTCTGCTCTTACCTTTTCGCTATTTTACCGCCTGTTTTGACATCATAAACTGCGTCATCGTGACGAATCTATTTTTCATACCACGCAAGAAGTGTTGCGCTTCACAACAAGCGTTTGTTCGAGGATTTCGGAAATGTTTGGATATGTCGTCCAGCGTCGTTATCCTACTTTCGGATCTTTAGAGGGTGGTAACTTTACCCCAATGGTTGGGAGATGCAAAAATCTTTCCAACGCGTTGTACAAAGTAACTCGTAGTTTCCACTGCTGTTTTTCTTTCGTTTCATTCCGTTCCGCGTGAATGCACCGCATGAGCGCCAATCATAAGTTCGTATTCAGTGTACATTTCAATCTAGCATATACAGCAGGTCTCGACTAGATATGAAAGTTGTATCGCAATTATGTTCCCTCGCAACTGCTGTGTACGAAACATTGATTTCGACCTGGAAATTGTTGAAACAGTTTGATGCGACCATCTTTCTAACGTCGTCGTGCAAACGGCAAATATCGATCACTGCAGGTCAACGTAATATCCTGTTGCGCTGAGTTGTTTTTCGGTGGATTTCCAGACTGTTACATTTGATGAGCTGCACTGTATTGATTTTTCCGGCTGTTACATTCGGTGGACTGCACGATCACGATAAATTGGTTGTTATGGCTTTGATAACCCGTGTCTTTCGATAACTTAAATTTTCATCTTCTTTTGTCCGATCTTCCACCACTTGAAAGCAAGTTTTGTTTGCAACGCTGAATGCTGACTGCGATCGTGATATTTCGACTGTCGTTTTTGCAACCATCTAATAATCGTTGCAAAATATGGGAAGTACTCCGCCACCGCATGCAACGTGACCTTTGTCTCGTGTGGCTGCAGCGGATTTTTGTTTCTCCGAATTTGCGCTGCCTTGTACGAAATACATTTTTGCCAGTTCTGTGTATTTTCTTCCTACCAAACGAATTTCCAGTGTTCTTCGTTATTGAACTGCTTCTGTTTTCCCTTCCAAACTGCCATGCTTCACACGTTTTGTTGTGATATTACTTATGGGAGCGGAGAAATGTTTTTTTTGGCAAAATAAAGAGACTCTTTCCGATGAGCTGCTTATCTACGTTAGTGTTGAACGGATCGGTGATGTTTGCAATCCAAATCCAGTCCAATATTTTCATTGTGTAATCTAGTCCGATCCTAATCCGGTAGCACTGTCCAAATATTTGATCCAATCCGGCGTATATCCGAAAAAAACTCCGATTAAACATCTGACTGCAGTGATCAACGCTGTTTGGATATCCATATCTGATATGGTAGAGTTTTTTCCGAAATCCAGTCCAATCCGGTTCTGAAGTGCAGAATCTGGTTGGATCGCGATCCGGAAACCGGATCATGTTCAACACTGATCTTATGTCTGCAGACACTCTAGGGAACTATTGGTAGACACGTTTCGTAGAATTGACTTTGCAAAAAGTTGTTTACAAAAACGTCAGCCTAGTTTTGAAGAATCTGTGCTGCAATATTTTGTTTGGGCAGGATTTTCAACAACATCGTCGTATTGTGTTCGCATACGATGGCACTTGGCCGGAATTAGTAGTGTGTTCGTTGCCTGTGCTAGCAGTGTGTTCGTTGCCTGTGCCAACGTGTTGTTGTTGCGAAACCTGAGTGAAACCTGGTGGGCGGTCGGTGTCTGAATTGAGAATTGCTGACTTCACGCCATCTGCGCATGCGCAGAGTTATATTTCATGTCATGCATTTCGCAAGCGGTTGATATTCATTGAGATATCAAATATGGTAAGAACTGATTATTAGGGGTAAAGAGAAAAAAAGAAAAGAAAAACAATTGACATCTAAGAATAAGTCAAATATATTTATGTGGTTAGTTATTCCCAAACTGTCGCTTATTTTGGACAATCTCATGTTTAAGCAAAAGTTTTTCATTTTCGCAACAGACATCATAAAATGCATCGCGAAAGTTTATTCCTTTACTCTGAGAAGCAAAATAGCTGACAAGACTAGGTGAGAAATTTCTCTTGACACAGGTATCAATCATACCTTCCGGTCGATACAGGACCAAACGTAGCGTTGAGAGAATAGTGTTGCAACCACTCCGTTGGCGTTGCGTTAAATGCGTGATTCACCACGAACGGGATGTGCGCGAATAAAGTCGCCGCATACATGCGGCGCGAACAAGCAATAATAGAGTGATCGTGGCGTGTAATCTCTGGCAGTGGCGTATCTATGCAAAGTGGCGCCCATGGCAAAGTTTAAATGGGCGCCCCTTCATAATAATTTAAATATTAGATATAAGTGCAATTTTTACGAAAGTTAAACCATGAAGAAGACAAAATGTTTTAAAACGGAAAATATATGTGTCTGATTTTGCTTTAAACTTTCCAGCAACTAATATAAGGACCACAAAATAAATTATCCATAAAGACCACAGCATACTTCTATACTCATTTATTTTTATTATGAAGAATATCAAAACATTCAATAACTTTATCGTAGTTTATAGGTCTACATAGTGCTGCATGCCAACATTGTATATCTTACAAAAAAAATCAACCAACATATTGCAAGTGCAAACGACAATTTGTTTCAAAATGGAACACATTGAATTTGAATAGCACATTAAATTATATAATGCAAGCCATGCATCACTTGCGTTTGAAAACACACAACTCCATCGAAACAACTATATCCAGACTTTTTCTGTTAAATTACACAAAAATGATAATTTACAGTAAAGTAAAACAACACTGCGCGCTTTTATGGAAGTAAAATCGTCTATAATTTTAACCTTTCGCCCTTTCTATTCTCATCAAAGCTAGATAACACAACCTGCCCTGACGTGTTGGTCCTTGAGGCCCGGAGTGTGAAGGGATCAGTTTCAGCTTACTGAAAGATCGTTCGCAGCACGCAATACATACTGCCATCGTCAGCATTTATTTGCAAGCAATACGAAGAATGTCAGGACTTATTAAGACGCGATAATTTTAAGTTGCATGACTTGAAACTACCATTTTGCAATCTAGAAACTTCTTGTCTAATTGCTTGCCGTCTACATCTGAACTGTAGGGAAGGTCGGGTTAGTTGACTCAATTTTTATTTCTTGTAGCTTGTAGCCAGAGCCGGATTAAAGGGTAGGGGGGCCCGGGGCAATTTTTACCGGTGGGCCCCTATGACGTAATTCATGACGTCATCGTTTGTAAAAGTTATGTTTTCGCTGATTCGCAAGGTTCCCGTTTGT
>Ga0210059_1000879_pt1 | contig 42458 bp, 29 predicted proteins | sample Ectturendosymbi2_FD_188042 | JGI IMG/M metagenome (GOLD analysis project Ga0210059, IMG submission 188042) | Ecteinascidia turbinata endosymbiont from Florida, USA - Sample 2 (SPAdes) (version 2) | ecosystem: Host-associated > Tunicates > Ascidians > Unclassified | place: Key West, Florida... | reverse complement strand
TTTCTCTGACGTAGTGATGAGTGTGTTTCATTCCCCTGTTTTAACGCGCAGCCTGTTATTTTTGCAGTTATGAACTGCTGTGTCGTAGCGTTGAGTTTGTTTTTCCCCGATAGCCTAACTTGGAGCGCTGATAGCTCATATTCAGTGCAACGACATATATAATAAAGGAGAGTGGATGTAGAAAAATATGCATACTATGTCAACAAACTTCGCCAAAACGTTGGTTTGGAAACATGGAAATGACGTCAAATTGTGACGTCACAAACAGTACACACCAAATACAAATAACCATCATATGACCTTGAACCAAACCCCCCCCATGAAAATTTTCTGCGTACGCCACTGCTCCCACCAACAAGTTTTGGTGACTCCTTTCGATCTCTATCATCAAACGCAAAGAAAAATCACCTTCTATGAGAAAAATGGAAGTTAAACTGAGAACTGACGTAAGGTTCATCACGTTTTCAACTAATATTTGCCCCGTGGCTGCTCCTGTGTGAAAATATTTTAGCACGTCCTGGCATTGCAAAATTCTTCCCAATCAAAACTTTTAACTGTAGCAAACGTTCACCGATTGCTGAAAGAGATGGATATGTCTCATTACTGAGCATTAACTATAAACAGCCACAAGAGATGTCATACATAAATGGGCATACGATTGTGTTTGTTACCGATATTCCAAACTTTTTAAACTACTTGCATGTAGGTGATACTTCTTGAATAAATATTCAATTCTTCATCTGAACTAAAATTGAGTAACTGCTGAGAGTGAAAATGTGATGTTCCCACGTTGGAATCGACGTAGTTGTAAAAGATGTTCTGATTTAGAAGGTAGTTTGCTCAACCTACAACCTGTCAACAAACATATTGAAACTAAAATGTGTTTTGTTTTTCAGGCAGAGCATAGGTGTTTAGTTTGCAAGTAATATTTGAGCAAAATCTCAAGTAAAACTATGGCTAACCGACCCAAAGGTTACGGATTTTCCAAGGAGGTACAAGACAGGGTGAGAGCGAAGTACTCGGAAGAAGACGAGGTTGAGGTTGTTGCATGGATTTCGACCATCACAGGAGATAGTCCTAGGGAGCCAGGATTTGACGTAAGTACTTTTAGCATGAATTTCGGAACAATCAGCTGCACTATTTCAGGTAATCTGGTGACTTCTTTGTAAAAAGAGCGAACTGTTGATCATATCGGCAGAGTGGTTATAAAACTATTTCTTGTATTCTTACGCTACAATCGCTTGCAAAGCCGGATTGTCCTTTACATGCGTATGAGCTCTCGGAAGGTTTCCCATTTGTTCTTTGGCACTGCTTCACGTTTTGGTTCATGGGCGTAGGAAGGGGGGAAGGGGGGTCAAGCCCCCGCCTGGAATTTGAAAATTTCAGCAAAAAAGGTGTTTTCTTAGTTTGGAGTAGGAAAAAACAAATTTCACCACTTTTGGCCCCCCTGGAAAAATTTTGGAAAAATCCCCTGGTGGCCCCCCTGGAAAAAATCCTTCAGACGCCCATGTTCTGGTTGTTCGTTTCTATTACGGACCTATGCCGCTACTGACTGAGACGCACCAATTTCGGTGCTAGTGGCTCAGGCTAGAAGAAACAAGCTCGGGTATTTTGCCAATTGCCATTCTCAGGTTTGTCATCAATTAACCACGAATAGCTGGAAATATAGAGCAGAGGGGATATTGCGTGATTAACGTCATCTCACAAAAAAAGAATATTTGCCATTCTCTGCATCTGATAAACTTTCGGTTTCACCCTGAAAGAGTTTTGAAATGATTTCAACGAATTATCTAACAAATTGCGCAGGTTTAGTCTCTTTTTCTCAAAATATTCAACCGATTTCGGTATCGTTTTTTTAACTGCACTGTGGTTCAAAAAATCGGTTTTAACTGCACTGAGGTTCTACTCACATTTTGCCTTTGGTTTCTACACCGCAGTTACCGTCACTGGTCGCATGGTTGTTTGCAGGCTTTCCACGAGTGGCTCAAAGATGGCCATGTCCTCTGCCAGTTGATGAACAACATAGAACCGGGATCCTGCCCTAAAGTACATGACACGGCATCATGCAAAATCGAAGTTAGTTCTTTTGACTATAATTGTGTTGAGCATTGATAACTGTAAGGTCGAGGTAATTCTCGGTGAGCTAGTCTACTACTGCACAACAAGGAGCTCATTTTCAACACGAACAAACCTGATGGACCGCGTCTGTAGGTGCTTATGTTAGAATGGCAAGTAACTTAAGCAATATTAAATAAAATTTAAATATTTGATCTTTTAAGTTATTTAAACTTTGAGTATTGCGCCGAGGCAAATTATTTGTCTATAATGATAAGCTTGTTTTTTGGTTTACAGAAAAAAGTTACGACGTGGAGATTTGATGCGGAAAAGTTAATTTCAGTCATTATGTTGATTCTAAATATGCTTCAAACAGTGCGACTTTAGGGGTGGCAAACACCTTTTTCCAAGAACATGCATCAATGGGTTTTCAGATCACACAATAAAGTTGATTCGATGCGTTCATGTAATAAAATAAAAAACTACTTCAGGTTTTCCTAGAGCATGCGTTGTTGGGAAACCGCACTCCTTCGCATTTTCATGTGTAATATTTACTTCAGCTATTCCTTTACGTGATAACTTTACGCAATTACACACTCGCCCGAACTCGTTTAAGTTGAATTGTCAAAACTTGCATTAAATTGTTGGCTGTGAAAGCGACACTGACATTTCAGTCATCCATGCAGCAAGTTTCCTCATTGCAGTTGATGCAAATTATATTGATGAAAACAACATTTTATGATTTTAGGCAATGCGGAAAAACAAAGAAATGGAAAATATTGGGTTTTTCTTGAAAGCGGTCGCAAAATATGGAGTGAAGTCAGAAGACCAATTTCAGGTAAAGGAGGAAAAATTTTATCAAAAGAAAGCAAGAATAGGCCACCATGAAAAACCTACGAATAAAACAAGTGCTTGCAAGGTGCTCTTCTAAAAATAGTTAAAAAAGCGTTTAATGCAGCAAATTTTAAAACTTTAAAAAGAATTAAGTTTGAATTAATCAACCTGACACAACACAACCATTTTGGAAAAATTAGTTGGTAGATTTGGAAACTGAAAGTTTTTAATCTTTGTAAAAGTCTTTCCACAAGAATGCATGCTCCAAGCACAAACTTGCTAAGGTTGAGCTTTCTTAGTTGGATGTGAGGCCAAGCATTCTCGTTCTGGCTAAAAGTATGAAATAATTTACAGCACAATGCTGCAATGCTTGGTTAGTTGTACTTACAACAGTACAGTTTTCCTTAACTTAAAAACTTTTGCATTGACACTGTTTTGCAAACTATGAACTTCAGTAAGTAATTGATCCTATGCAAGCTTTTCTTAAGCTAGCACCTGTCTCTTTTCTCATCAAAGACCGTAGATCTTTACGAGGCGCAAAACCTGGCGGCGGTACAAGTGACCATGTACAAGCTCAGTGGTGTTGCTACAAAGAAAGGCTTCGACGGTCCAGCAATTGGTGTGAAGATAGCTGATGAAAACATCCGAGAACGCGACGAACAAAAACTTCGTGAAGGACGCAATGTGATTGGCCTGCAGGTAAGATCATATGATTTTAGGTTAACTCCATAATATTTGAGCAAATCGTCAGGTCTACCCTCTACTCTTATCTCCTCGACGTGGAACGCCAATCAGTTCGGGTTCTATAGAGCACAGACAAATCACAGCAACAAGTGTTAAAACAGCACCAAACAAGAAAAGACTGCATACCTACATTAAGATCTCAGGATAACCATTATCATTGGCAGATCCAGGCCAACCGTTTGTGGGGCAGTCAAATATGGCGGGGTAATCAAAGGTCTTCACTTGTTTAAAACACTGCAGATTCTCTGGTGGTTACAATTGTTGGGTCTCACACAAAAATGGTTTAGAATTTCTAGTCCAAGAAACTGGATGTTTTTGTTTGTCAAACTATGTGATTTTTCATGGAATCAGTACAGTTTAAAAACGACTTGTACGATGAATTCAAAAAACGTTTAAAGCGGGTCCAAAAATGGGTGCAAACTCCAAACAATCTTCTCTGAAAATAGTTGGAACGCAACTATGAACCTGTCAGATGTTGTCTGCATTGTGACCTAAAAATGTTCCTATATGTTTTCTACAAAGACTTTATGTGTAGGAAAACGCTTTTCAGAAAAAAATCACACGTATTAGCCTCTTTGTACGGTGTGTTCGCAACCAATAGTTTTCATGATGATTCCAGGATTTCGCAACTGCTTCTTTTTTTCAAAATATCATTTCAGGTTTTCAAGCGCTGACGCACTTAAATGCAATGTGTAACTTCAGCACATTTTTGTACAGTTCTAAACAAAATAGGAAAAAAATTAATGATAACTCAAATCGCCTTTTCATTGTAACCTTATCGTGTTTACTTTCATGAGCTAATTTTCCTTTGAATCATTTTTGTAAGAGCAATAAATTTCCATACATTTTTGAAAATATTTCCTCAGCCACAGTGTTAGGTTTTAGAGCCGGAGGAAAGACTCCCAGTGTGAGGCCCCCTGGCCAAATACGGGCCAGCAAATCTGACTGAGGACCTCTGTTAGAACATATAAACACACCAGAACTGAACCCACCAAGAACTGATTTCACATATTTCACTTTCAACAAGCAAAATCGTAGGGAATTTCTTGTCTTGCATAGACAGATTTCCCTTTCAGCATTTATATGTATCTATTATAATATGTCAAAGAAATTTATCTTGTTATCCAAGCCAATCTTCATATCATCTAAGCCAATCACTGCGAAGTACATTGTGGGTAACTTCGTTGTCACCACTGTGGGTAGCTTGGTGAGCTGGTAGTTGTGCAGGTAACGTTGCTGATTCCACGTTGATTATAAGTATTTTTGGTATAGTTTAGTAAGAAATTATTCAGAAAAATTATGTTGTAGACCTGTTTTGCATCCTTTCACTGTGCAAGAATAGAATAGCCGGTTTGGAAGTTATACAATCAGGTAAATTGCATTCGTATCATGCGCTTGTAATAGTCAGTGTATTTTGCATGTAGGCTAATATCCAATGTATCTCCTGTAACACCCAGTGTATTGCCTATAATATCCAGTGTATCAGAGTTGTCCAATGAAATTCAACACTTTACATCAATGAGAAATCCAGTTATTTAAATAACGCTGTATCTTTCATCATAATACAGTTATTTTAGCCAATAAGCAATCGTTTTACAGTAGTGTTTAGCAGAAGCCTTTATCATAAGATGGCGATAATTTTATTCACGTTGTGGAAATTAAAATTGTTGTTTGTCTGCAAAATCTTCCCTGTTTTTCAACGATATTCCATGGAGAGGTATGACTTTTTACTTGTATTCGAGCTAGTAATATAGAAAAATATTTATTCTTTGCGTGGTACTGTTTTTATAATCGTGTTTGTCTATGTGGTCTTGCACTAGAAGTTTCACTGCTGCTGTGCTGGTCAGGAAAACCGTGGCCTAACTGTTTGGGAGATCAACCAGATTTTTTCTCGTTTGGTGTGGATTTAGGAAAACAGCTTAACGTTAAATGAAAAAATTGTCTTTAAATGATAACGTAAAGCAGTCCTTTTAAATAATACAGTCAAGATCAGTTTCCGCGCTTGCAGGCTACAATAAAATTTTGTTTGATTAATCATTTCAATTACGTTTACGCTTTGGTAGTTTTCTGTCTGTTTTGACTGTTTGATTTTGAATCAATGCGTCTAAAGTTTTATCGACAGTAGTGCTATAAACGTTGAACTGTTTGGTCTTGTCGCTGTTTTTCAAAAGCACCTTTGTTATTTATGCGTAGCTTTTGCTATTATTGCTGTTTATCGCTAATTCGTACACGCACTAGCGTACGGAGGGGGAGGCCACTGTGCCATGGCCACCCCCTCAGACCCTAAAAATGAAAAAATGTAAAAACAGTATTGTCTAAAACTTGCTTCCAGAATGCTCAAAATTTTTTAGGTGTAATTTTGCAAAATTTTCCCGGGGGCATGCCCCCGGTCCCCCTTCCCCTAAAGTTGATTTGTGACGTCACACGATTGTGACGAAACTTGGCCTCCGCTTCGGAACTTTTCTGCGTAGGCCACTGAAGGTTGGCTAAAAACACAGATCTGGGTGGAAAAAAACCTCGGTGGGAGCCCTGGTCACATGCGGAAAAACGCTACTACCGTAACTAGAAGTGAACATTTGAAGATTTATTACCATGCTATTGTTACCCAATAGAGATCAAGAGTAGGTTACAACCATCCGCTAGCAAATTTTGCAACCTGCCTTTGCAGACAAAGGGAGCGGACATGAGTGAACTGCGTAGTTGTGCTAAGCGTTTCGGGGCCCTCGCGGTCACGACTTTGCCCTGCTGGGCCTCGCGTTCATTTATCTGGCCCTGTCTACATGCCTAATTGTGTACGTCCAGAAGTCAGACTTCCACTTGATCAACGTGTTTGTACAGTGATTGTCGTAAAAAATATTCTATGTCTCGCCCAGGTAGTCTTCTCTTATTTTGTACTGCATAGCAGCAAGATACCTTTTTAGTGCATACGACCAAATTTAAGAATTTGCGCAGCCTACTGTTCAAACAGCCAGATGGAGTTAATTGCGTAGTTAGAAGAGTCTATTTAGCAATCATTGCTAAGTTGTCCCAAAACAGAGTACCGGTAGTGCAGTTAATGGATTGTGGATGTTAACCATTGTGTCCAAGTTGGCGTTAGTCTATATTGGTTAACATTTGTAGGCGATTTGAGATACAAAATGTTATTTATCTAAGCATGTGCATGAAGCAGGAGATTAACAAGTCCGGACATCAGCAAAGTTTGTGTATGCGTATTTCGGCCAGTGAAAAGCTCAATGCGAACGCGTTTTAACCATATGTCACTTGTAAGTTCATGGTAAAGTTTATCAACTTGCGCTAATGAAAGAAAACGTTCATCGCGGCGCACATGCTTTGACCGGCCTCATGTTTGCTGCTTTAGTAATAATGCTTTCATAACTGAACGATAGGCTTGATTCTAACTTCCTGCAAATTTATTTTACATTTGCATTTCATTACGACATCTCTCAATAATCGTCATCAATCCAATGAAAATGATTTACAACCCAATTTCTTTAGTTAAACTCGTTCAAAAAATTTTAGGTGGAAACTACGAGCCTAGTATGGGCATTTGCGAGAAAATATTTATAATTAATATGCACAATCTGCAAATGCTGTTCATGTTGTGAATTAAATATAAATTATCAGAATGTCTAGCCTCCCTGCACAAAGATGAAGGCCCCCAATGGAAAACTTTCTGGAGACGGTTCTGTCCAGGGCCGCAGACACGAGGGGCATTTGGGTCCAGTTACCCCCCAAATCTTTTTTGTGTCCATCAAATTTTGTTGTGGTCAGAAAAATTTGTTTGAAACATATGATAAAAGCAAAATTATTTTCCCCAAATATGTAGACCTATCTTGTCCCCAAACCTTAAAACCTGGCTACGGGCCTGGTTCTGCGAAAATTGTGTCTGCAATTAGGATATTTTGTTTTGAAGGCCATACGTCCTCGAGATGTAGCATAACGTTTTTTTGACTTTTTATATAAATCACCATGAGGGGTTCCTTGTCAGCATTTGGGGGAGACAGAGTTGGTCTGCTACGCCCTGCATCCAAGCACGCATATAGGTTTATTTCATGAGCCTCAGACAACAAAAATTCAGTTTTCTGTCTCACCGGCTTATAGGTCTCGTAAAAGCGTTATGCTAAAACTTGCTTCCAGAATGCACAAAAATGCGTATTTTTAGGTGTAATTTTGCAAAATTTTCCTGGGGCTTGCCCCCGGGTCCCCCTAGAATGGTCGTACCTTCGGCACTTCCCCTAAAATTGAATTGTGACGTCACATGATTGTAACGAAACTTGCCCACCCCTCGGAAATTTTCTGCGTACACACTGTCGTTTTTCCTTTGAAAATGACTCGTCGTGGGATAGGTCGACACGATAGGATGTTTTCCTAACTAATTCACACGAGAAGACAAAAGAATTTGATTGAAGAATGCCTGGTGGCAAACACCAGGCCCGTAACCAGTTTGGGACACCGGGGGTGGCGAAGAGTTTTCTGAGAGGGGCCAAAATTTTTCAAACTATGTCCAAAAGTTTGCAACTATGCCCAACATATTTTTCCAGGTGGGGCGAAAAATTTTGCAGGGGGCTAAGCCCCCCCTGGTTACGGGCCTGGCAAACACACAATAGGTTCGTTAGATCTTCCGATTTTTTGCTTTAGATTAGGGGTATTTAGACTTTGACAGATCGCCACAAAAACTATACACAGCTATTCAAGGGCCGGACATCTTACGACATGTGATTGTTTCGGGATATGCTACATTCAACCAAATCAACAAACGTTGTGTAAAACTATTATTTCTTTATTATTGACAAAAAAGTCTTCGCGGGCCGTAGTTTGGAGACCCTTGCTTCAAATATTAGGCAGCCATTCTTATGTCATCGCAATCATCGGTATACACATATATTAACACACGTTTTTACAAACACTTGTTAAAATAAATCGACTTTTCTGTTTATATACTGTAATTACTGTGTTCAATGCAATATATTGTACATTGGGGGCCCCAAAGCACCTAGCACCGGTCATGGCTAGGTTAAATCGGCGTCTTTGGCATTTAATCAAAAAAATTTGGTGTCTGATTTTCACTGTTTCACCAATTGCTGTGCAAGACAAGAAATGCTCCATGATTTTTGTCAGGCAACGTGCACAAGCTTATCTACGAAACAGACACTTCTTTTGTTGTAGATTTAGTTGAAATAAACTCAAAACAGACCTTTGTTTTTCTACGAGTAGTTGACTTATTGATGCGTTTTTCTAGATGGGAACAAACCAAGTGGCGTCGCAAAGAGGAATGACGCCATACGGGCTGGGACGTCAGCTCACTCCCCAGGCGCAATAACTTATCATGTGACCGACTACGACATGAGGAGAAAACTCAAAAATCGAAGACATTATTGTATAGAAAGTTGTGTAACGCGTAAAGACATTCGCTTATTTGTCACTTTCCTTGCTGATAAGTGTAGAACCGCGCTTTTGATTTAAACACTCTGCAAAGAGCACGTTTTCTGCGATTGATTGCCTGCGAGTGCTTATTGAACCGTGGCTTTAAAATATTTGAAGTCTACAGTTCTGCAACATTAGGTGGCTGTTGCTACTGACACTGAAGTCACAACGGTGCTTTGCAATTTCTTCCGTTCATTCTGAATTGTAATGTTGATGGTTCAGTGCTACTATGCAGTAATACATCTAAGTCTTTCCAGCCCGTGCCATCAGCGTTGCGACCTACCAACCGTCATTCTCTAAGTTGATACTCATAAACAGCTACCTTACGTCAAGCATGAGTCAAACAAGACTAATTAATTTGGCAACACTGGAAACCTTGCGAGCATAACCGTAGCATTCTAATACGTATTTTTCCGTCTTTAAATACAGTTTTTGGTGCCGAAAAGCGCAGTTCCCCCTCTTTCCACAACACGAGCGTGCCAATTCACATCGTGCCATCGAGGCCAAAAGACTCTTTTGCCGACACTCGCTCCAGGAGCGAATAAACAGCTAAAACCTATATCGAACAGTGTTGTTTGTTTATTCCAACGATTGCATCAAGTTGACACAGTGAAAATCACTGCTATCACGTAAAATGTACTGCACAAAACATGTCATGTACAGCAACAACCGTTAGAAACAGTTCAATAACACAAGGCACAAAACGGCTTAGACATTTGATGAAAGCATTTTTGAGTTTCTGTAAACCTCGATTACTGGTTCTGGCAACAAGGCGGTAAGACACAGGCGTAGCCGCGTGGGGGGAAAAGGGGGCCATGCCCCCAAATTTTGGGCTTGCCACGCTGCTGTACTGAGATGTTACGCTCTGCCGACTGACTGGGTTGAATGATTAATTTCGGCACGTGATTCATCGTTTCAGACATAACCGATTCTGAAGTCAAGATTTGTGGAAAGCTCGCAGTTTTGAAGTACGCTTTGATAAGAGAAGAAATCCATAGAAAGTCATTATTTTCTATACAAGGATTTCACCACTTTTTACCACGGAAACCGTAAGTTAAGTCCACAGCTGCGCACTCACCAAACGCATGGGCAGTAGTTGAATGAGGAATAAGCAATCTGTTTTCCACTATGTATATTAACTAAAACTAAACCTCAAACAAAATTTTACGGAAATATGCATCAGTTGAAAATAATTTCCACTGCAGACATTCATTCTCTGCGGTTGGCCAGATTTACAGATGATCTTAATTCGTCGCGTACGCCATTCATATCTCAAGCCATTTTAAACAAAATACGTTTTTCGCATGTGATGGTCTGTTTCCACTTCAGTGATGCAAAAACTAATGCCCAAGCCGTGGTTGTTTAGTTATTGACGATAGATGTGTGGTCGGATAATGCTACGGCAAAAGAGGTTGTGAACAATTAGATATTATTCAAAAATGGACGTTTCTTCCTTAAAAATAAACAGAATTTTCACAGTTCAATTTCAAAAAATAAACAAAACAATTCATTAAAATTTATTTAAAAGACAGTTTTAAGAAAATTTTGCAATACATGGTGAGTATTGCAAAAAGCAGAAACCAAATGAGCTGTAGTGGGCGCCCAGGTCACGGTTAGGAGCCAGAGCACAATTTCCATAAAATCAAGGCAAACAAAAATGTATTGAAAGGGCACCGAACGAAAACAACGTTTTTCTTCTTAATAAAATTAAAATGACGTTCTTTCCGACTTGAAAATTTTGGTATGTACGGTGGCAAACATCAGCATGCACACAACAAAACCCAATAAAAATAAGGACTTTTAAAAGAAATGAGTGCGACACCTGGTGCTTAGCTTGTACGGTGAGCATTTTTTTTCTCGTGTCTCTCGATAGTTTGAGAAGCGGACTCATGCAATTACATTGCACTTCATAGTGTAGTATGAATGAAATTGTCGAACTTCAGTTGGTGCGTGCGCTCTCGTGTGGTGGCAACACCAAGTCAGCATCAGACATGTTGTATGCAACTTGCGAATTTTGTAGAGGTTTCGGTCATGATCGAAAGCGTATTATTTAATAAACTTCTCTGGCACGCAAGAAACGCTTCATCATCAAGACAACTAAACTATTTGCAAGGTCATGCTACAAACTTTTCCATCAGCTGATATGGAAACTACATGCTTGATTGCACATATAAATTGTACGTTTTCTTGAAGACATGCAACTCATTGCGAAAGATGAAAAGGTAGAAGAAACATTGATTACAACGGCACAAGACAACAATGAAGATTGATACAGGTGGTTAAAATTATACATTTGCATAGGTGGTCAAATATAGAATCTTGATGCGGAGAAATGTAAGAAAAACATAAATCATCATGTTTTCGCTGACGTACAGAAAAATTAAAACACACAATCACATCGAAGGAACTTTCGGCTACTTCAGTGATGCTTGAATGAAATTCCATAGAAACTTCTAACGCAAAAAAAAATATTTCCAACCGTCTAAACCAGGGATCTCAAACATGTGGCCTGCATGTGACCCGTGACGCTTTTTGGGAATTTTCAAATAATTGACATTTACGTTATATAGTTTATTCACCGGTGTTTAAAAGAGCTCGTCCAGCGAGTGAACAAGCTCGTTTTAACGAGCGTAGAGACGGCTATAGAAATGAATTGCCTCAACTCATGAACCGTTCGCGGGAAATAAGATGTAAAAGTTCTTTGCTGCAAGGTTCAGGTACCGCCATTGTTTGCGGCACTTGGGTTACAATTGAGGTCCTCATTTCGCCCGCGGAGCAATTTGAGACCCCTGGTCTAAACTATGCAAAACTCGTTTCCACGAGTCTCTTCTGTTTCTAACAAAATTTCAAACAATTTTTTTCTCAGAACGGACAAGGGCATGTCAGAAAATCCACAACTGTACCGCTACGTGACTTCATATCTTCAAAGCTTCTGAACGCCACAACCGAGACAAATTCATAAATACCAATGATTTGCAACGACAAGTTGTGACAATCGTGGCAGAAAGCTTTCCTACCGACCAGAACATGCACTTTAAATTCCCACAAACGCTTAATTAACTGAAGGCGCCTTATACTTGCGACGCTTGATAAAACACCAGTGTCAGATAAGCTAGATCACTTTCTTCCCTCCTGCAAATGAAGTGAAGGTGGTCATCTTCAGTTTGCCACATGAAAATTTTTATGCAGTCACCGACATTAGATTCATTTAAGAAACGAATTGAACTTTTCCTAATGCGGTTTTCACTCAAACTTTTTGAAAGTTTCAGTGGAAAATTCTGAGAAAGAGCTCTATCCAAGCACTGATATGCGAACTTCATGTAACTAGTATTGTTTGTGTGATCATTGTGATCTGTATACGTAACGGATACTTGCACCGTTGTCAAGAAGACCTGGTGGTTTTTGGGAACAAAACTTGCCAAGTTTTCCGGTTTAACGTTTTGAAAGGGTAGGTTGTTATCTTGAGAGCGCTCTTCAACAAATTGACGGAACTGCTGTGAGAAACTTGTTGCCCGCCTGGTTTTGGTGCTCACTTGAACCAACACATGCACACTTTCCATCAATATCGTGCCAGTGGAAACATCCCTTGCTTGGCAATGTAGCACCATAGAGCTATTGTTCACTTTCCTGGCAGTGAGTGCAAAGCGAATCGACAACCGACTCTTCCACAGTGAACTTGATGTCAATGCTTTATGAAACTTGAAGAAGCCCGGTGGAAATTCTACGTCCTGTTTTACCAGGAACAACCTTGTGTCTGGCTCGAGTGAGTTAGGGACAGGCAGCATGATGAGCGGGGTGATCAATGCTCCGCATAGCTCGGCATACGTGATCCACTTTGTTGGGTTGAAGCATTCTGAAACAAAATGAATACAGTGTGGCTTCAAAAAAAACGGATCCCAATCTACATTTTTACAAAATTCTTAAAGCAAAACAATTGTAAGGGGTTCGCAGAAAACAAAATAACAAGCAAAGCATTGTATCCAATAACTTTTGAGGTACTTGTCATTCACCCGAGCCCATACGTGTAGTAGGCAATTTTTTGGCAGTGCAAAAGATGTTTTGCCCGAAGAACTTTTGTGCGACAAAATTTCTCCGCACAAATTTGCTGTAGCTATTGGTACATTTTATTTCCTCCACCAAGTTTCCATAGACTTGAAAATAGGGAGTTTGGTCCGTGAAATTTGGCTCTTGATAACCCAACTGAAAAAGTACGTTAGTCTGTGCAAGAACATAGCCAGCTGTCTCAGTATTCTTGAGCCGTCTATCTCAGTTTTTAAGCTTTCCATTCACATTCCAGCTGTTGTTGTCAGCAAGGAACCTCACACCTAGCTGAGGGAGGCCTGAAGCTGCTTCCTTCCCTGAAGACATATATGTGATATATGTAGCATGTATTACAATATTTATATCATGACTGTGCCATGGATCTCACAACATTGTCTGATGAAGTGCACATATATGCAAGATACATATGGCAAAATGTGTTCATCCAAACACTGTAGTTAAAATTAAAAACAAAACCTTTTCTGCACTTGCCTGGCATGGACTCTACTAATATTAAGTATGTGTCATGCAGTATACTCAATTCCCTCAGTGTACAATTAACAAAGCACATAAATGAAATGCTTTCTTTTGCCAAAACTTTCAAGCTGAGTTTTTTTTTCAGTCATGGACCAGAACGTTTTTGCAATGCCTGAAAAAAATTAAGTCATTTCAGTAAGATAGTTTGACATGCTATGGTGAGTTTTAATACAACTGTGAGACAACTGACTGAAATGTTTCTGTGACCAATAATGTCTAAGCAAAAAATGACCGAAATGTTTCAGCAAAAAAAAACAGCTTTCAAATGATCCAGTTGCTCATTAACTCTCATTAAATAAAACACAAAGTTGCTAGAAAACGTTTGTTGATTTCATAAATATTTAATGTTTTGTATGACACAATAAACTTTACTTATGCACTCAATAGCAAGAAGTATAATTTCATTAAATATTGTTATAAAACAGTGGTTCCAAAACTTGTTTCAGCATAACCCAAATCTGAATTTGCTGAACACATCGTGACCAATGCCTCAAATAACATATGAAAAAAATAATAATTGTATGGATGATTTTTAGCTGTAAGTTGCTAAGTTTGTTTTCATTGTCAGTGATCTACTTTTTTCTCAAGTACCTACACTACAGACAGACACAGGCAAGCAGTGGTAAAGTTGAAAAGATACACCCAAAGTTTGGATCACCTCAGTATGACCCATTTTTTGACCCTTCGTGAACCTCGTTTGGGTCACGACCCATACTTTGGGAGCCACTGTTACAGAAAATGTTGAAGCTTCTTTGCCTAAATTTTTGACAAATGAAAACTCTTTGGAGTGTGCTTGCACCCCTGCTCATCCACCACTCTCCAAGCCAACCTGTCAGTCATAAGACATTATTGGCAAGCAGCCAGACATGAATTTATCATATTGAAATACTTTGGAGGTTGATGAATGGAAAACATTAAGCGAAGATGCTAATTGGAGTTGCAAGCTCATTCAATACTACAGCCATGAAAATTCAGGCTTATGCTTAGCAGGGGATCTTATGTAAGATTTCTTAACCATTGTCAAGCGTGTTTCCCACTCCTACTTTTGCCATCACAACATCTCACACCTTAAGTGCAAAATGTACTGCATGGCTGGTTGGCAGGGGTGTGGAGCCGGAGCCAAAAGCTTTGAGATTGTGGAGCAGAAACCGAAATTGAAACCCTGTAACCTGAAATTTGGTTTCAGGTTCCACAGCTCTATTTGCCCACATTACATCAAATATATCATTTTGTAACGCTTTATCTGTTCTAGTGTAATAAAGCAATTGTACAAATAATACAATGGTTTTCAATTTTCACTGAACAAAAATATTTCGGAGCTGGAGGCAAAAACTTTGAGATGTTGGAAGCGGAGCCAGAGCTGGAGCCAAAACACTTAGATGCCTGAAGGCAGAGTCTGAAATTTGAGCTCTGGTTCAACAGTCCTGCTGGTTGGTGGACTATATCAACTGTAGCACAAAAATTAAGTTAAATAGCAATAAGCAACACTACCCTTGATATCCATGCTTGAAATGGTTTTTAATTTCCATGAACTTCAACCTGAAATCAAGCAAGCCTTGTTGCTTTGCTAAGGTGATCAACACTTAACGATACAATTTGAAATGCTGTATTGTTCCAAGGGGCAGTGGGACACAGCTAGTAATTCAGTTCTTCAGCAATCAGACTTACTGCACAATATTATATTTTAAATTGTAACTTCTAATATTTTGAAATGTCATGTTCCACATTTGTATAAATATCTGTGTTTTCCAAGTCTCTGTGTTGTTTTTCCGCCTGAATTAACTTTTAAAACTGATACGTAAGTTTTACCTTGGAATGTTATTGAACCCATTTGTAGAACTGCTTCAAAAACGTCTGATGTTCCTTGTTACTATACAAGATATGCACAAGTCAAAACTTTTCATAGGACAGTTTTCTACAAATGCTGGTAAAATGGCAGTTTTTCATAGAAGAGTTTGCACTACCATAGAACAACACATCAAATACACACATCAAAATGCTTTTGCCAACAATATCAAGCATTTTTGTTAATGTAAATGGAAGGTCAATGAGTTTGTTGCCAAATATATACATTGTTATTCTCATAGTCCATTGCAATGATTCTAACTGGTTGTGTGGTTTATAGGAAATTGCGTATACTTTAATTTTCAGACCACAAGGTACAGTATCAAATATTGAATGCTAGCTGTTCTTTATTAATACGTAAGGCACACCAGATTGAAAGGTACATTAAATGAAGTAAAACTTAGGTAAGTCAACTGTATTCAACTCTTTCACTGTAACTCCCGAGTGCTAGAGTCGCCACTGGGAGTTAAATCTGTCATTACATACAAGGGGGTATATTCTGTCACACATGCCTAATTCACTAGACATGAATAGATTAAAGTAAAAGCTGTGGGTGTGTTTGATTCAGTGTGCACCAATGTAGTCGAGCCTTACAGAGTCATACGATCTGTGGTATGTCCTAGCTACTTTGGAATCACATATGCTGCTCATTGCAACTGTTGTTGGTTTATTATGTAACATGACGACTTGTTTACTAAAAAATCGCAACTAGCAATTAAATAACACTGTACCACATACAATTGGTTCTAGATGAGTAAGCACAACCACATTCATACATTAGGCACACCACATCCATTTTTGAGAAAATTGATGGATTTTAGGTGCACCTTATGATCCGAAAAATATGGTATGCAAATTGGTTTATTGAGTTATCTGCATAATAATGTATACAGTATATCATGTCATCAATACATGACCAAGCTGGACTATGTCCAAAATATTATTAAAGGACACCAGACTAGATCATTCCACATCAAGTCACCCAATGGACTAAACCCTATCCTTTCAGAATTTAATGAAATTTGGCATATATGTCTGTTGGTTTTAACCCCCAAACCCTAAATCTAAAATTTTTCATTGATCGGATGATCGGTTTCCATGATATAGGGCAGGGGTCTCCAAACTTTTTTGTCGGAGGGCCACGTATGCTATTACACAACAGTCTAGGGGTCGGACATTCTACGTAATGCGACTGCTTCAGGATATAGGCCTAGTACATTTTACCAAATCAACAAATGTTTCATACCAATATCATTTTTTTATTATTGACAAAATGTCTTCACAGGCCGGATGAAATGGCTTCGTGGGCCCGATTTGGCCCGCGGGCCATAGTTTTGAGACCCCTGATATAGTGAGTTAATTTTTTGAAAATTTCAAGAAAGTAAGGAGGGTGCCTAACTTCCAATCACCATATCTTTGAACTAGTGGTCCAACCTGGAAAAGCAAGGTATCTTTAACACTGTGAGAGCCGGGGTGCAGTTAGGGTTAGCCAAAAAAAAACTTTTTTTTGAAATTCAAAAAAAGGGGGTTCTTAAATCCTGGGGGAAACTGTCAATAAAATCCAAAAAAGGGGGAAACTGTCAGTATTGCAAGGATATGGCTTTAAAACTTCTGTAATTCAATGAGTTTTTCTCTGTTGTATTAGTAAGTAAGAAATAACCAAAACAGATTGGAAAAATGCCATAAATTTGAAGAAATTCAACTTTTAAGTGGTGATGATAATTTTTTTAAAAATTTCAGCGAAATGCACAAATTTTGAGATCTCTACTTTTGCTCTTGAAGTTTTAACAAGGTGTCAGTATCAAAGGTTAGTCTTGACTACATAACTGACAAAACAAAAATAATGCCATCTGAAGATGTATCAAACAATAATGTATGGGTGAATTTGAAGCAAAAACAACTGTCAATGTGTATGGAAATAAGATTTATGTTTGTATCAAATCAAGTAAGATACCTGGATCATGCAACTCTGGCTTTTAAATTGAATAGAATTATAAAGAAAATCAACCAGACAAACAGATTATAATCAGTAATTACAAATGAGAAAAAAGAACAAGTTACTACTAAGTGTATTGTAAATCAGATTACATGTTAGAATTCACAATGGTAATTTTCCTGAACATGAAAATAATATGCAGATTTATGTTATATTTGTTTAAATTTCAAAAATTAAAAAAATAGCAATATTCAAAATTTACCCTTTTTTCTTGTTTTTTCACATTTTTCAACATGTTTTTAACCCTTTAACGTCATATGTGCCGAATTCGTCCCATCCAACTTTTTGTCCTTTTATTCTGCACACGGTTATTTTTATCGGTCAACGACCGGTGTCCCGAATTCGGCTGGAGTCGCACTTTCTTTTCAAGCGCTTTATCGCCTTTTAGTGATTACAAGTTTGACATCCGCCATCTTGAATTCTGTCGACTGTTGGTTCTTGGCAGCAGACATCCAGTAGAGATTTTGATTAATATTTTTGGGAAAAATTTTCAGTTCTACACGACGGAAAAAATCAGGAATATAGAGTCAGTCCTGTAGAATAGGAATCTGGCGTTTTGAATTTAGTATCGTTGTTTTGTGAGTTTTTAGGCAGATTTTTGTGGCTGGGACGAATTCGGCACAGTGGTCATTTAGGCATAAAATTGTGGATAAACAATACTATTCCGCAAGTCTGGGGGTATTGCAGTTTTTTTTCTTTTTTGCAGTTATTGTTTTTAGATTATGTCAAGATATTTGTGGAAAAAGGCGTAACTTCTTACTAAATGAAACCAAGATCGTTTTATGGCAAGAAAATGACTGGAAAGTAAGGTTTCCAGAATTTGAAAGTGATAATAGTAAGTAGTATGACAATAATGATGATCCATACAAATTATTCCTACAAGAAACGACTTCACAGCGATTCATCTGATTCCAAAGAACATGCTTGTGGCATGGCATTTCGCAGTTAGAATGTTTGCAACAGTGATTCAAAAAGAAACATTGAATAGTCCCAAGTTCTCCACTTTGGAAGAGTCAGAAATTAAAGCATATCGTATTCCAGGATTGGGCTAAGATCAATGCAATATTACTTTAGTTCATATTTTCTTCTTGTTGATTTGGTTGTCATGATTTGATAGCTTTTGTATAAATAGGATTGTGATTTTTTGCTGTTCTGAATACAAAGCAAAATAATTTTCCCGACTTCAAATCCAGTGTAACTGAAGCTTTTATCAAAAAAGGCGAAGACATAATTTCCAAACAATGCAAAACCATCTTTGGAATTGAAATCAAGGGTATCTACAACAAGAAGCTGCAAATTCTGGGTAATCTGCTCTGCAGAAACATGTAGGTCACAAAACTACATGCGGAGAGATAAGATTGGTTGGAGGAGGAAGTGAGGCGACAATGATGCAAGAACCCAACATCAGTGATGTAGTCGAGACCTAAACATCGAGTCTGAGACCTGGTCAAACCTTTAAGACCGACACCTCATCAAAAAATCCGAGACTCAAGAATCGACAATTTGCGGATTATGTTGATATTTTTCTACAAATTTTCAAACAGTATTTTCGCGACTACGAAGTTGCAATTTTTTCGAATTTCTGGCATTTTTCTTACCTGATTTGTTTGTTTCTTATCTGCAAATACTGCAGACCAAAAATACGTTGATTTACAAAAGTTTTACTAAACCATATCTTTGCAGACCAAGACAAGAACTCAAACCTTCGAGACTGTGACTCGAAAAATGGGAAGTCTCGAGACCAAGACCACATCTCGAGACTCCATCACTGCCTAACATGCAGTGGGGAAAACAATATTCTCTGTAGTAAATGCAATGTGCATTTATGTCTGAACCAGTGATGGAGTCTCGAGACCCATATTTGTAAGTTTGGGTCTCGAAGGCTACAGATCTTGAGACTTCGAAGGTTGCAATTTGTTGCATTCGCAGGTAAGAAACAACCAAAACATGTCGGAAAAAGCCAGAAATAAAAAATATTTATCTCAGACGTGATGACGACATTCAAAACAAAATTTTGGCAAAATGCTCAAGTCTCGGAGTTTTTGATGAAGTCTCGGTCTCGAAGTTTTAAGTCTCGGTCTCGAAGGTTACGCTCTCGACTGCATCGCTGGTCTAAACAAATACAAAAATTGTTTCAAGCCCTATTACCAGTAATGTACTTCAACTGCAATTCTTGTGCATTTTCAAATGCTTTCAAAACTTGCAACAAACCTTGATCTGGTATATGCAATGCTTCCTTTAACAAAGCGCAAACCATTTATAAGAAAAATTCTTATCAGTTTTAGAATGCTTTGTTAGAGACAAAGAAAAAAATACCTTTTTAAAAAAAAAACAGGACTTTGAAATTCCTAAGACGTAAAGTGGTTACGAGGTTTCATTAAGTAGTGTAAATAATCACAAAAGCATTGACGTTCGTCTTTGCATTGCTGTCATTTAGAGAAATACTATGTTTATAAGATAAATGGCAATCATTTCAATGCAAATTGATAGCAATTCATAAAAATCTGATTTTGTAATGACTCAGCTTTTCAAAGTTGCTTCTTTTCAGCAGTGCTGCTTCATGTAACCATTTTGTTTCAATTTCGCTTTTCTGTTATGAAATATACTGACAAAAAACAAAAATATACTTATATTTTTTAAAAACTCAAAATTCCATGCAAACTGGCTCAAACGACCAGTGTCCACAATTCAGCACATGAATCCATTCCCCCCAATAAAGCTTAGAATAGGAAAATAACACACAATTTAGTTTTTAGGCTCATATTTGATAATAATTTTGAGTAGAAATAATTTTTTCAACAAGTGGATAATAATGCAGACATTAAGGGGTCAATCTTAAAAAATGTTGTTAAGGGTATTGAGCATACTTAATAACTGTATTGTTAAACATTCATTAAACTTTTTTTTTAAATTAAACAAATAAAATAAAATTAGATTTAATTAAACAAAATTAATTTAGTTAAAAAAATTAAGTTTTTATTTCATGATAATATTTTTTAAAAATACTTTTGATTAAAAAAAATTTTTTAATGGATATATACTATTATATAAACATATATTTTTTTTTGCCTGAAGATCAAAAATAAGCATGGGTGACCAAGATACAGTATTATCTCCATAACACTAGCCCTTAAATTAATAAAAGAAGTCAATTGAAGTTGCACTATTTGAGTTATAGGTATTTAAAATATAGTCATGCTTGAATGCACACGAAAAACATCTTGCCTTATAACAACGCTTAACCAGGGTTCATAGGTCACCAGTGAAAAACTTTGTGTTGTTTTGTTCAGCATGGAGCCTTCCACTCTACTGCAAAATATTGAATAAAAATATTCAGAGACGAAGGAGTGACACTCAGTTGAAGTTCCAACAGCAAAACTCAAAGAATTTTTTGGTCCAATTATCTCGAAAAACATCAAAATTCCAAATACTCATAATTTCGGAAATATAGGTCCGATTTTAAAAATTCCAACTTTGTTGAGCTCAGAAGCCTGAGATCTTTCCCCTTATAAAATTTCATGAATTTTGGTGAGGATCAGATGAAAAATCCTCATTTTGCTGGATCACCTGACATGGAATGACCCATGTCTAATTTGGATTCCCATCTTTCTCCGCTTTTCAAAGATCCCTTACTTTTGCAGATTGGACCACTAGTTCAAAAGATATGGTGATTTGAAGTTAGGCGCCCCCCTTATTTTCTCAAAATTTTCAAAAAAATATCCCGCTATATCTCGGAAACCGATCATTTGATCAATGAAAAATTTTAGATTTTTTGAGGTTTGGGGACAAAACCAACATGTATGCCAAATTTCATTAAATTCTGAAAGGGTAGAGTATGGAATTGCCTTTTTCGAGTGATTTGGCATGGAATGACCCAACTATAAAATTTAGATTAAATGATTTGATGGTACTTGTATAAACATTGTTTACAAAACTCAACTGAGGCTTGATAAATGGTGAGAGATTCTGATATTGTTTTTTGTCTGACTGTATTTAAGAAGTCTCATCCATACGTGTTGTTTGTTTATATTCTTTAAGGAAATTCCTTGATTTTTAGCAAAATATTTTAATTCTGCTCGGGCACCTCGACTTGATACTCTCACATTTTTTATTGCCCTGTCTGCAGGTTGATTTTGCTCAGATACACTAGGAGCCTTATCTTGTCACATTGCAGTGCCTGTCAATGTGTCTCTGTCCTATAGCAATATACAATGCCAGGCAAGCACCAAAAAGTAGAAGTCATGCCTACACAGTAAATCATTAATCATACAAAAACATTTAAAAGGCAGTTTGTATCTTGTTATGAATCAACAGGATTTTACCATAACCAAGAGAGACAATACATTTTTTAACAGATATTATTTTTGGAGTCATAAAGTACAAGTCACACAAAATCACTTGGCAGCAAAGTCCATTTTTCATGTTGGGACACCAAACAGTTATGACATGGACCTTGGGCAATCAAACCCTGAAACAAAACTTTCTGTGCTTAGTGAGCACCTAAGTTAACTTCGTAGTGCAGAATATTGTTGGCAAGCACCTATGTCCTCTTTCATAAAATTGTGATATTTTTAAATTTGAACATTAAAAAACATCATGTTCAGATGGTAGTTGTGACAAAACACCACCTTTGCACTAAATGACTAACTGTTTGACAACTTTCAGATTGTCACATGGCCAGCACCCAAAATACAACCAGGCTTGCTAAAAAACAAGGAACACTGATTATGTTTGTTCAAAAATGCAAATGTTTGCCAGGTAAGAATACTTTTGCAACCAATTCAGAGTACATAAGCATTTTGTGGCTATTTCAACAAAAACTACCAGAGTTGCAAAAACAAATGCTGTTATGGTTTGGATAAATGAACACGCAAACTAGGGTTGCCAGATGGCCAGTATTTCACCAGCCACCAGCCTGGCCGGTGTTTTGAAAATCAGTGCTTAAAGCTGGTATTTCAAAAATAAATAATTTGCCTTAACTTCAGAAAGAACTAACACAGAATTTCTTTAAATTGTGACTCTACTAGTGAATCTTGTCAGGACATTTCCTTCAGCAAAGTTTATTTGCTTTCATGCAATCCTTGGTATGATTATCACCTCACACACACCGAAATATGAGCCAGCTAAAAAAAGGCAAATTTATTCATTGTGGTTTAACAATACTGATTATCTCTCTGTTTTCCCTGTGCCACTTACGAATTATGACACAGCTTAGATCTGGCAATGTTGACCAGGGGCGGATCCAGGGAGGGGCGATTGCCCCCCTAAAGCCTAAAAAAGTTATTTTTTTCACCATGATTTTTTACAATTCGGAAAACAGCATTCACAATATAAGGCTATTTGGCCATCCATTCTTTTGCCACAGCAGTGTTGTGAAGTATACTTCATCTGTCTTAAAGTAGTAAACCCGTAATGAGACTTGGATGCCAAATATTACTGAAATCGCCCTCCCCCCCCTAAACTTACTGGCTGGATCCGCTCCTGCTGTTGACAAACCGGCCAGTATTTTTACAAAACGCATCTGGCAACCCTAACGCAAACTGACAAATTTTCTCAGTTATTTACCTATATCGGATAGATGATGAAGTTCAAAATGACCAAGCTGAATATATCCTGTGTTTTTTCCATTTTCACAATGCAACTTCACCATGATAAATGTATCATTAAATTATTTAACTTCAATGTACAGAACAGTATTGTTTCTCACAAAGTAACAGGCTTTTATCAAAACAACTAAAATAGCAAATGAGATATGCGAAGTTTAATGTGGATATTTAAATGAGCAAAAATATTACAGAATTTATTAGACAACACATTCATATTGAAGGAAAACAACCATACATTAGCAACAAAATAAAATACATCGATTAGCAAGTGACAAGAGCAAAAAAGCAAACCAACTGCAGTAGATCAGTGGTGTATAGCAGTGGTTCTCAAACTTTCATGGGCCGTGGCCCCCTTGGTGAATATTTACTATATCGTGACCCTTGGCTTATGCAATATCATGGCCATGGTACCTAGTGAAGGCCTCTGCTGGTGGCTCCCAAGGGGGGCCGAGGGCTTTGTTTGAGAAATCCTGGTGTATAGTAAAAATAATCATATATAATAATCAAGTCCTTATTGAATTGCAAGTGTCTGGGTAGATGGCTACGTAAGGTCAACTGCTAGGCAGCCCCCTACTTGATGATTCAGCCTGAACTCAAGTTTCAGGCTCTGTTTCCAGCCCCGTGCATCAAAAAGTTTTGGCTCCAGCTCCAACACGTAAATGTTTTTGGCTCTGGCTCCAGAATGATTTGGTTTGTAAAGTGAAAACCATTGTATAATTTGTACATCTTGTGCTTGCCCCACAAACTAGGGCTGTGGAACCAGAACCCAATTTTCAGTTTCCAGCTCTACCATCTAAAACTTTTTGGTTCTGGCTCCAGCCATCCAAAATTATGTGGGCTCCAGCTCCACAGCCCTGGATTGGGTTAATTACCACAAACACAAAGCATGTTCAAAAACCTGTTTTTTTTCGCTGAGACATTTAAGTCATTTTTTTGTTCAGATATTTTGGTCACTGAGACATTTCAGTCATTTGTTCCATTGTAGTAGTGAAACTTGCCGTAACAATATGCACTACTGTATATTTTCAGACATTGTGACCAAATTGACTTAATTTATTTCAGTCATCTAAAAATCATTTCAGTCTATGACTGAAAAAAAGGCAGTGGCTACAGAACCAACCATGGATCTTCAAATTTGAAACCTTATTCGACCATCTCCTGTAATGTGACAGTAACACATGAGGAGAATGCAATAGGCTTTGTATAAACATAGTAAACACAAAAGGTAAACCTAAAACCTAGCCTTAACCCTAACTGTAGCGCTAATGCTAAGCTAACCTACCCTAATGCTAACCTAACACTAACCCCTAAAGCAAAAGTTTGGAAGGTTTTGAAAAAAGTAAAGAAAAACTGGTCCCATGAACTGAAAGATGCAAGCAGTCACTATTACAAAAACGCAAGGCGCCAAGTTGAGAGGCAAACCCTCAACCATTGGCATTCCAGATTTGAAACCTATCCGTTACGCTACCAGATCGACGCCGCTTGAATGACAAAGTGACTGCTTTATTCGAACCGCGTCATGCGAGGCGGTATGGTGGAATAAGTTTTGAAATAAAGAGATCCATGGGTGGTTCCGTAGCTACTTCCAAAAAAAAACAGGGGGGATTATGTAACTAACAAAGCGATCAGATATCTGATTAATGATTGCAAGTTAAACTATGTGTTTCAAAAAATTGTTTTTTCCAATTGTTGATCTTAATGGCTTTGCTTGATTATTGCACCTGATGGTGCAATTAATTTAGTGATTAATCTTTCAGTAGTTGTGTGAAATTGATAAAACAAACAAGTTTGTCAGAAAGTGTAATGGTTGCAAACTGAGTTGTTTTGTAGTTTAGAAATACAGTGCAGTTGAAATTGGTATAGCTTAATATTACTCCTCAATATTGCCAATGTTTTGTTACTGGTTGTTGTGCTTCATTAGGTGATATTTTTGAGTAAATATTAGCAATTTGGTAAGCCAAGGTGCAAAATACTCTTTAGTGCAATTGCTTTATTAACCACTTGCTACTAATCACAAAAGTTATAACAAATAATGGAAAACAGATGGGTGCTTCAAAAAAATTAAAAAGCTTAGCCTCCTTTGTTGGTGTCAGTTTTTGACAATGTGCTTGCAATTGTGTAAAAAACTGACATGAAACAATTGTTTATGCATTCACTTTTAGAAAACTGTTTGCAGTGGTAGTTGTGGAATACAATATAATCACTAGGGCAACCAAAAGTCAATAACTTCAAATTTTCTCTACATTTCATGCTGATACCCTGAGCAAAGTTATTAGGTCAAAAAAAAGTCTATTTTTGATTAGGTCAAAATTTTCTTGCAGCAGAGTTTTTCTCTTTATCCATCTTTTTAATACATCTACAACAACAGATATTGATATGGTTTTGTAAGATTAGTTGCAAATCTGACATAACAATGGATTTTTTGCGACTTCTAATGCAATAAATTACTACATATTATTATTACTGATAATATTGTTTTGCCCACTACTGGATGATTGAATATCAAGTACACTAGGCGTGGTAAAGCGAGAAAGGTGGTTTACAGTACTTAGTTTGGTTAATGATTGATCCATTATACATATAGAAACTTTGAAGGCAATAATTTGAAGCAGTACTTAATGTTAAAGTATTAACAATTCACAACCTTCTCAGTTACTCCAGGATATTGATTGACACTGGATATTTCTCTTGTGCTTTTGGATCAATTTCGTCTATGGTTTGTTCCTTCTATTGTCATTGGATCTTTCACAATTTTGATTTTTAACCAGTCATTTTAAGACATGCTCATTTCAAATATGATGTTATTTTTAGTGTCTGTAGACTAAAGATCTTTAGTCTGTGAGTAAGATTTTTAGCTTGTTGACTTGATTTTCTAACATATGTTTTGTATTCTGCATTTCAGTTGCAAATGCAGGAAATTGATATATTTTACAAGTCAAAATTTTAGGCTTTTAGGTGAACAATTTGGTTACCCTAAAAATCACTTGATTCCTTGGTTTATTTTTATGAAAACTCTATGCATGGCAAAATTTTCAGATGTGTGCCAATTGTTTTTTGTTAACTTAACTTTCCTTTTTTAACATGAACAAAATTTGATTAAAATATGCATTAACTAAAAATAATTTCTATTTGAGCCATTGATTTTCTATGACTGGCCAGATTGACACATAACCTTCATTTGCATCTGCCATTATATATCCCACGCCATTTTAAACAAAATAGTTTTTTAGATTTCATGGTGTGTTTCCACTTGAGTGATGCAAAAACAAATGCCAGAGTGGTGGAGTTTACTTATTTACACTAAATTTGTAGTTTTCCTAATGGCTAAGGCAAGCAAGGTTGTGGTGAAAATTAGTTTTTACTCAAAAATGGACTTTTCATTAAAAATAACCAGAATTTTCACAGTTCTTAAAACAAAAGAAAAATTTCATCCAAATGTATTCAAAAGGCAGTTCTAAGAAAGTTTTGCAACCTGTGATGAATGTTGCAAAAACCAGAAACCAATTGGGCTGTAGTGTGTGCCCAGGTCATGGTTAATAGGCAGAGCACAATTTCCATAATTAAGATAAACAAAAATTAATTGAAATGGCACCTTAAACAAAAACAACACTTTTTCTTCTAGAATAAAAATGTTATTATTTCCAACTTGAAAATGTTCATATGCATGGTGGCAAGCATATCATCATGCATACAACAAAACCAAAAAAAACAAAGAACTTTTACAAGAAACGACTTAACACCAGGAGCTAAGTGAGCATTTTTTTCCCAGCTCTTGTTCGTTTGAGAAGTGGACTCACTTAATTCCATTGCACTTCATAGCATAGTATGAACAAAACTGTTGGACATCAGTTGGTTCATACGCTTTCAGGCGGTGGCAACACTAAGTCAGCACAAGTCATGTTGTATTTAGCTTGCACATTTTTTATAGGTTTCCACATGTTTGAAACTGTATGGCTTATTAACCTTTTCTGGCACATAAGGAACACTTCATCATTAAGATACCTAAAATATTTGCAAGGTTGTGCTATGAACTTTTCCATCAGCTGATATGAAAATTACATGCTTGATTGTACACATTAAGCATGCATATTCCTGAAAACAAAACTCATTGCAACAGATGAAAATGTATATAAAAGAAACATTGATGACACTTGCACAGGGCAACAAAACAATTTGATACAGGTGGTTAAAATTATACATTTGCATAGGTGGTCGACTGTGGAAGCCTATGCAGAGAAATATAAGAAAAGCACAAATCAACATGTTTTCGCTAACAAATGAGAAAAACACAAAATCAGATGAAAGGAATTTCAGCTACTTTAGTGATGCCTGAATGAAATTGCATAGAAACTTTGCAATAAAATTACGTACAATGCCAAAAACATTTCTTACTACCTATATTGTCCAAAACTTGTTTCTACAAGCTTCTGTTGCTCTTAAGTTTTCACCAGCCTTTTTCTCATAATGGATCTGGGTGTGTCGGAAAATCCAAAAATGTATAAAATCCACTTGAACCCATATGTCTTCAAAGGTTCTAAAGCGCTGTTTTTTCATATCCCCCTCTTACAAACCTAAACATTGTATGAGTTTCTCCTCGACACAAATCACAAAACAGATAATTGCAAAAATTTCACACCAGCTGCTGTCAAGAAAAAATACACGATTATGAACCAGACTCTTTGTGACGTTACTGCAGTTACAGCAACTTAATGTTGCGTACTGTAGGCATTCCCATCTAACCAATCTCCTTGTGCAGTTTTTATGTGTTGAATAAACAATAATAGAAACTTAAGGTTTTTTCATCCGCAGCTTTTCCTCCCTGGAAAAAAATCCTTGAACAAGAATTAAATATTCCTCCCTTGGTGAGCCATGTGGCACCTGTTCCAAATGCTACATCTAAGATGAATTCATCAATACCAAAGATTTAAAACAAGTCATGAGAATAATGGCAGAAGACTTCCCTACTGATTAGAGCTTAGCCAAATAAGGCTTTTTAGAAGCGATACCGATGATTTTCATTGCCGATAACCGATGTCAATATTTTTGCACAGGGATCCCACACGTTTTCAAAGACCATTTTTCACACTTTTTCAGTATCTTTTAATACTACCATTTAGCTTCATTTTTCAAAAATTTTATTCATGGAACACAATGCAAAAATCATCTTCATAACTGTCATCAGCGCTAAAGAACAAAATTCGAATAAACAAATGGCTGTATTTAGAGTTTCCAAATGTTTTCAATACCTTATGCACATTTTGACCAAATTCAATACTTTTTCAAGGTCTTGAAAACAGATTTCACAATTCAATACTTTGAATACTGCGTTGGAACCCTGTTTGCATTACTCAATCCACAATTGAAAAACATTACAGCACGTTTTTCTTATCTTCAGTATGTATGCCGCAGTCAAACACTACAGCACATATATACCGTATTTATTCGATTGTTAGCCACACAGGGTGCTAAAAAATGATTTACACCGCCTTTGATTGTAAGCTACACTTGAACATAGACCTAAACCTCTGAGATATTTTCATGAACTAGCGCGATTTGCGTTCATTTTGCAACCATGATAATGATGCTTACAACTACAACTGCCTTCTGTTCATCATGATCCATTCTGCAGCAGAGTGTGCACGTGATGCTGGAAAGAAAATGGGAAAAGAGAATCTGGCTGACAAAATGTAGCCAAGGATAGAATGAGCATCATGTAGTAGACCAAGGGTTCGCAAACTTTTTTCTCCCGTTTACCCTTTGCCAGCTTCCTAACATAAAATTCACCCCTGATTTTTGTTTACTCAATAGCACTGTAGAAAAAAAACACAGCATTGTAACTTCCTCATCGTTAAATTTACCCCGAGGATTGGTAAAAGTTATCCCCAGGGGATAAATTACCCCGGGTTGAGAACCCCTGATCTATACCAACTACGTCCAACTGAAATGCATTGCTGGGCGAAAACTTCATGAGGGCCACACATTGAATGACTTGTTATTTTCAGCAAACTGCAATTTAGCTCAGGCTACTGAAAGCGTTCGAATCCATCAGCAATGATAACAACATTCTGGCACCTCTTATCATTCCATAACATTTTGGCACCTCCTATCATTCCATAATTGTGATGTCACAGGCCGGTTTGAATTGCCAGTTGAACAACAAAATAGAACTCAGTTTAGCGCAAATGGAACAAAATGGGTAGAAATCAGAAAATTAGAAATGAGTTATGCACCTCATTTGATAAACGCAAATCTGCCAGTTTGCAATCCAGGCATGATAGAGTGGCACTGAGGAACACTGCATTAAAAAGTCAAATTTAAGGACAGGTTGTCATTAATATTGTACATACACAACAACAAAACCTTCAACTGAGCCGCATGCAAGTCTATAGGTTGGACATAGATGATCTAGACCTTTCCATAAGGTTGGAAGAAATTTAAAAGCAGCAGCTTACAATCAAATTATTACAGTACCCCGATGTGTTCACAGGCAGTCATCCTCTTACTGTGCAAAAACCAGTGAGCAATTTTGCATCGGAAAGCAGTTTATTAGAACAATTGTGCAGCAGTCTGCATATTACACACTATTTCATGAGTCAGAGGAACAAGACAGTGAATTTGTGTTAATCAGAGACGAAGTAGCAACTTGGGTTTCCAAGCACTCCATGCAGAACAATAGTGCAGTAAAGATTTTAGGAGCAAATATTGACAGAATTTTGTTGACATGATACATCAGCAACACAGCATATTGGTTGATATGTATCACATGTCAGTGCATTGGTTAAGCTCTATTACTGGCCAGCCACATACTTTAAATTCCCTTTGAAGGTGCTTTAACTTGTTGTGATGCTTAGTAATACACCAGTGTCAGATAAGCTAGGTCACTTTCTTTCCTCCTGCAAATGAAGTGAAGATGGTCATCTTCAGTTTGCCACATGAAAATTTTTATGCAGTCACCAACATTAGATTCATTTAAGAAACGAATTGAACTTTTCCTAATGCGACTTTCACTCAAACTTTTTGAAAGTTTCAGTGGAAAATTCTGGGAAAGAGCTCTGTCCAAGCACTGATATGCGAACTTCATGTAACTAGTATTGTTCGTGTGACCATTGTGATCTATATACGTAACGGATACTTGCACCGTTGTCAAGAAGACCTGGTGGTTTTTGGGAACAAAACTTGCCAAGTTTTCCGGTTTAACGTTTTGAAGGGGTAGGTTGTTATCTTGAGAGCACTCTTCAATAAATTGACGGAACTGCTGTGAGAAACTTGTTGCCCGCCTGGTTTTGGTGCTCACTTGAACCAACACATGCACACTTTCCATCAATATCGTGTCAGTGGAAACATCCCTTGCTTGGCAATGGTACACCACAGAGCTATTGTTCACTTTCCTGGTAGTGTGTATAAAGCGAATCGACAACTGACGTTTTTGTGATGAACTTGCCGTCAATGCTTCATGAAACATGAAGATGCCCAGTGGAAATTCTACATCTTGTTTCACCAGGAACACTGATGTGTCTGGCTCAAGTGAGTTAGGGACAGACAGCATGATGAGTGGAGCGATCATTACTCGGCACAGCTCCGCATACTTAATCCATTTCATTGGGTTGAAGCATTCTGAAACAAAATAAATACAGTGTGGTCTTCAAGAAAACAAGTCCCAACGTACATATTTAGCAAAATTACTAATGATAATTCGTTTTATATACCTTCGTGGTACTTCAAAACTTGGATAATTCGCTTTCTCAGTTTTCTAGGATCTATTAGTAGAAATTGCTACCAGATTTACAATAAAACTTTGAATATACCCCATCCAAGTTCAAACGAACCTGATATTTTTGCAGATTAAATCAATTAAATCAAGCAATGAAAATCATAATTAAAATCATGCAATAAAAATCAAAAAATCATGTCATTTTAAGCTTCGTGTGATGTCTACAACACATTAAATTAGCATTCTAATATGTTTTCACATAGCCCATAACAGGGTTTCTCAAATGGACCCTCAGCCCACCTTGGGGACCATAGAGTGGTTCTCTGAGAGCCACGAGCAGAGGCCTTCACCATATAGCTTTGCCGTTATATTGCATATCCCAAGTGTCACGATATATCAAGTATTTGCCAGTTAAACTTAGAAGGGAGCCACAGTTCATGAAAGCTTGAGAACCACTAGCCTATACAGTATTAGTGTAGAAGGCAAAGAGTTCTTATGACGACACAAGTCAAAACCACTTGAAGTTTTATCAGTCATAGCAACTGTGATGTCACAAATTCTATGTCATTTAACTGCAAAAATGACATGTGAACTGAAATCACTAACCCTCGCAGATTCAGAAGTCATAACTTCAAAATGCCAGAAGTTTGAAAGTGTAGACTAGCATTTAAAGTAAAAGTTGCATTTAAGTTCCAATAAATATGGAGGCTGTTCAATACTAGGAAAACACCACTAAAAATACGCAGTAAATCATTAGCCAGCTGCAAATAGTTAAAAGCAATTTTTTCTTGCTACGATGCAACAGGGCATGACTCCTACCAAGACAGACACATTTAACAGATACTTTTGACGGCATAGAATACAAGTCTCACAAAATTAGGCTACTTGACAGCAAAAGTTAATTTTGGTAATGGTATGGCTATGGGAGCACAAAATAGCTATTAGCTATGCTATGAAGTGAACCTTAGAAAAGCAAACCATGAACAATAACTTTCTGTGCGTTGCGTGCACCTACGTTGACTTCGTGGTCCAGGATATTGTGGCAAACACCTACGTACACTTTCATTAAATTTTGTTATTTTAAAATTTGAACTTTAAAAAAAATGTTCAGATGGTAGTTGTGACAAGACTTCACCTTGACATACTTGATACTGTTGTGATCTGCAGGCCCAACTGGGCAAGTACGCAAAGCTTCACACTGTGGCAGCAAGCAACAATAGAGATCACCTGACGAGATCACTCTATTATTGCTTGTTCGTGCCACATATATATGGGTGTTATTCTTCGTGCACATCCCGTTCGTGGTGAATCGCACATTCAACGCAACACCAACTGAGAGATTTTGAGGAGCACCCTTGCTGCAATACGAGGATTTCGAGGCAAGCGAAGCGATGTCCTCCTCCAAGACCTCACGGACATTCATTGACTTCAGCCTAAATCCTAGGCCCACAATCATATAAAGCTGACATGACACCAGTTATATCTGTGAAATAAGTGCTTAATTCACGTAAGTTGTGACTTTTTGGGAAAATCTACCTTAGAACTAAATACTTCCTAACTTACTAAACATATTTTGTTTTTCATGTACCTAACACCTATTGGAATAACATTTGCTGCCAATATTACTGTAACCTGTCCATACCCTTGTCTTTTCAACTTCGTTTAGTGACACCATGCATCTGGCTGAAAACAACTCATACATGCAACCCACCCCACTATCATGGTGACGGTCTGTGGGTAATTTTATATTTTTTCACGATTTGTATGTATAAACTTTGTTTTCTGCCCTTGCTACTTGTTTTTGTAATGAAATGTGTTAAAATGCATTGCTTTTTGCCTCATAACCTCTATTGCTGCTCACTTCCTTCACCTGTGTGATTGCTTCACCTGCCCATCTGTACATGATGTATCAACTCTTCACCCATTACTTGCCCACCATCATCTGTGTTATTTATGTTGATGTCTATTGTCTTTTTTTATTTTTGCTGTATTTCTGTTTTTCTCATTTTTTTTCTCTGTGCATGTGCTTCTTTCTTGCTTTTGCTACTTTTGATGTTTGTTTGTGTTGATGCAACAGGAGTTTATTCTTTAATAGAAAAAAAACAAAAAACTGAGGTTGCAACAATACAAAGACCACTTGATTATTTGCCAACTTCCAGATTTTCACATGGCCAACACCTAAAATACAGCCAGTTTTGCTAGAAAACAAAGAAACACTGTTATTTTTGTTCAAGACAAAAGTTTGCTCAATAAGACCACTTTTACAACCCATTCGGAGATTTTTTATGGCTATCTTAACTAAAACTAGTAGGACTAAAAAAAATTGCTTTAATAGCTTGCATAAATTACATGCAGACTGACAAATATTCTGAGCTATTTACCTTTATCAGATAAATGATGAAGTTCAAAATGACCAAGCTGAATATATCCTGTGTTTCTTCCATTTTCATAATGCAACTTCACCATGATAAATCATTTATTATACATTTATTAAATGTATCAATAACTAACATCAACATATGATACAGAACAGTATTGTAATTGTTGCTCTCACAATAACAGGCCTTTTATAAAAAAAAACTAAACAGCAAATAGATGTGCTATACATAGTATACTGTATCATGCAAAGCCTAAATGCGGTTATTTAAAGGTAGTGTAGTGTCTAAACAAAACAGGATGGTAACCAGTGTTGTCACTAGGCTCAGTCTCATTTCATTAACATCAGATTGTTGCCTTTTTCAACATCAGATTTGTTTTTGTATGTTACAGTTTGATAAAAGCTAAATTAAATGCTTCTATTACCATTCACTGATGGAGTCTCGGACTTGGTCTTGTTCTCAATCCACTATTTTTGCGAGTCTCGGTCTCGAAGGTTTCAGGTTTCGTCTCGAAGTCGAAGGGTACAAGTCTCGGTTACAAGCTAGTGTTGACTGTTGAACGGATCGAAGAATTTTGCGATCCTAATCCAGTCCAATATTTTCAGTGCGTAATCCAGTCCGATCCTAATCCGGTAACACAGTCCAATTATTTGATCCAATCCGGTTGATATCTAAAAAACCCTGTGATTAAACATTTTACCGCAGTGATCAACGCAGGTTGGATATCTATATCTGATCCGGTGGAGATTTTTTCGAAATCCAGTCCGATCCGGATCCGGTTCTGAATTGCAGAATCCGGTTGGATCGGAATCCGGAAACCGGATCATGTTCAACACTGTTACAAGCTTACGGTTTTGAGCAGTGTTGCCACTCTGTTGTTACGTAAAAGTACTAGATTTCATGATAAAAATCACTAGATTCACCAAAAAAACACTAGATTAGAAAAGCAAACTTGCACACAGTGAAAATGCCCAGAAACTGCGTTGCAGTGCCAACGACAAACACTGTGCAACTCATTGTAAGCCAGAGGCAAAGAAAACGGGAGATAGCAGCAACGCTTGTGTTTGCTTGTGCAGGTCAGTAACACTTCTAACAGATGACCACAGTGACTTCGCAGCGGTTTAACTCCAAACATATTATATTGCCTTGCGTAATTTAAGATTTAAATACCTGTAGGTAGATTTTTTAGCAAATTACAATTTCACTAAATCAAAAGGTCTCAATTACAGCCACAACTACACAAAAATGTGAAATTAATCACATTCAGCTCACTCATAAAAAACACTAGATAGCCATAAAAAAACACTAGAACACTAGTTGAAATGAAAAAACACTAAATCTAGTGGAAAAACACAAGAAGTGGCACCACTCATTTTGAGTCTTAGAATATGGATAAGTAAAACTTCTGAAATTCAACGAGTTTTCTCTCTGTTGTACTTGCAGGCAGGGCTTGAAAAATTGTAATTTTCCCGGGAAGCGTATCGAAATTTCCCGTGGACCGCAAGTTGACGACGATCGCCCCTTTATGACGTAACAAAAGGACTTTGTTTTCTTGAAAACGTGGCATTCAGGAGTCTTAACTATCACTGCGTCCACATAGATCAACTTGGATTTATTTAGCCTACTAGCATCGGTTCACATTCAACGTGTAAACAGTTGCATCGCCGCACTGTACCACGCTACCGCTCGGAACCCAAAAACTAGATGCTGAAGGACTGCAAAATCGATGGAAGCGGCAAATCTTCGCCGCGAAGTGGCAAATTCTCGCGCCTAATCCTTGCTTAACCCGCATCTAAAGTTTGTATTTTGTGGGCACAATTCAATTTACAAGGAATTTTTTCACTACATTAGAGTTTTAGATGATTTATTTAAGTAATATACGAACTGCTTACATGAAGCTTCGCAACAGTCGCAGGCATTTCGAAAACCTTAACACGGTCTCTAACGACCAACCAACCAAATCGTAGTTGGTAGACCATTTAGAGACTTCTGGACACCCCACTAAAGATATCCTTTGGATAATAAATTTTAATAATCTCTAACGGATGTGTTTCGGCAAGATTGTACGTAACTCGCCCAACATGGACGAGCACTTCCCACTCTTCAAGTCGCATAATCACGGCATGCCTGTGGCAAAGGTGATCACGGAGCCGGAGAAACGGGGTGGACTCCGGATGGAGTCAACGATTCTTGCTGAAGCTGGAGCAGTATCCGGAGTCGGATTTTTGAACGAAAACCGGACCCGGAGCTGGAGCAGGAGTGAGAATTTCAGTTTTTACAGTAGTCGGATAATTAATTTTATTAAATTTTAAATTTCTCTGAACGGCTAATTGTTAAATTAATATATTCGCTCTATTTTGTTGGATAAATTAGTCGGTCATTAGTTCAGGCTGTTGAGGGTGAGGGAGGGTGGCAGACTGGCGGCCTGTGTTCTGATTTGATTAGTGCATAGCTGATGCTCAACTGCTGTATCACAGGACGTCAGTTACTGGAAGTTTTACCTATTTTCTGGGTCGTGTTTTGAGCAGTATTCACAATTTGTTAGTTTCAGTGAAATGTAGAAGACAACAATGCATGTAATATGTATCTTTACAATGCAGCAACCTCAACAGCAGTGCAGTTTCAGTCAAGTTAGCAGAAATGCAGTTCAGTTCAGGCTATTCCTAAACATGCCGTTATCATCTTGCAAGTTCAAATACAATAAACGAAATAAATTAATTGTGTGAATAAAGTGGTGTGAAATGTTTTCAGTGTAGCCTACGTGGCTTTATTTGTAGAGGTTAAAATGAAAAGATAGCAGTAGTTGTCTGGTTCTTGTTTCATTGTGCTTGTGCCAAAATCACAAAGAGTTAAATAAAAAGGTTATACATGAGTTAGTTCAGGTCAGAGCTGAAAGAGTCAAATGAGATTTGGTTCACATGGGAACAACTTATGATTCTATTTTTTGGTTTCAAGTTTGGTAGCATGGTGTATATTTTACCTCACGAAGCAAAATGTGATGTACGATACACAAATTCAAAATTAGTTAGGATTTGAAGTTAGGGAAAACCTGCGGTTGACCAACACAGACAAGAAACCACTACCTGCTTGCCATCATTAAAAGCATGACAATACTCATCCATATTTGTGAAAGGCAAAATAGTTCAAGCAGTTATTTTACCCCATGCGGCTAAATAGACTCTGCTTTCAAGCTTTTGGAGTGTAAACAGGATTCGGGGTGAAAATTTCCCATGAGGCCAGGAGCTGGAGTCACGTTCTTAGGAACAGGAGCAGGAGTCAAAAAAGTGACTCCGATCACCTCTGGCCTGTGGCTCCTGCACGGTATAAACCAGTGGTTCTCAACTTTTTCGCTGAAGGGAGCCAAATCCAGACCTACGATTTTGTAAGAGAGTCGAACTAAAAAAATTTTAACACAAGTCAATTCACACGTTTTGTTTTATTGCAGGCCGAAGTCTGTTACACAAAATATTAGAGGTTTTATTCATAGCCGCAGCCAGGGGAGTCCTATGGGCCATGGCCACCCAATTTTTAGAACATATAGTCGTTTTGTGCTTTGAGAAGTGGTATCCCAAACAAAATAGCTTTATTCGCCTAAAATCAAACATTTTGGCCCCTCCAAACTTTTTGGGCTGGCTACGCTGCTGGTTTTGTTGAAAGACTGCTGAGAGCCGCACAATAGATGCTTGGGAGCTACATGCGGCTTTCAGAAAAGTTCTTGAGAACCACAGGTATAAACGGTGTGGAATTTGCTAGTGGTGCAGCATTTGAAGTGGTTGTGACGTCGATTTTCAACCGTTGGTTGTTGCGGCCAGTTCGGTGGTGGCGAAATTGTGTTTAACCGATCCGAACTGTAGAACGATATTCAGACGGTGTTAAAAGTTTCTGTTGAGTGAGCGTTCTACGCATGTATTTTTTGGGTGCGATTGCGCAGATACCGGAATGAGCTTGTCAGTGGACGCTGGATTGGACGCGAGCTGAGCTTTTTGAATGGCACTACATTCCGGAATGGCATTCGGAATGCAATACCATTCCGATTGGTAAACCAATAAGGCAACCACTAACCAAAGCAGTGGTACAGAGAAGTATTAAAAATCTGAATGTATTCAAAAGCTTCGAGCTGATGCTAGCGCCACCATCCACTCTGCTTTCTAATGCAATGAAGTTCGCTTGTATACACGCACGTAGTTTTTGAACAGTGGTTCTCAAAGCGGGCGAGTTCAAGGGGCAAGCGGGTGAAACAACACAAATGCTCTCAGAGAAAATAAACGGCTTGTTGATTCAGAGGCGAGGTGATCTAAGGCTGTACCTCACTAAAATGTCTCCCAATATTTCAAAGCTTTGTGAAGGCCGCCAAGCACATCCATCACACTGAACTGAGGATCATGGTATGTATCGATTTCTTTAAATAAAAGTCTTTAAAAATACTACCTTGTGTTTGCTGCATCAGGCTTGGGGGGCAATAACGATGTGTCGAGAGTGAAAAGGGGGCGGTTGAACCAAAACGTTTGAGAAACACTGTTCTAAGACGTGTTGACCTCAGTGCCCTCTGACCACATGTGTCATCATAGCAGCAATATTAAAAAACTTACAGCCTTCCGCCGCTATTACAAGTCTACGACACGCGACCAAGGTTGCCAACCTGTCTTCACCAAAAAAGTCAGATCTTGTCTAAAAAAAAATAAATAAACATGATAGCAGGCCTAAGACATGTAGATTACGCATAAAACATGTATAACCAAACAAAAATGTGTATTAAAACTCGTCAGAAACATCGATATAATGCAATTCCAATTTTAGAAGCATTTTCTTGCACCGTAAATAGACTGTCGTGCATTTTGTTTCTTATTAAATATATCGAACGTTTTCAGAGCAACAGTAATATCTTTGTAATATACCTTGCATCCTGCATGATCATATGCTCTCGTCACAAGAGATTTGTAATGAAGATGCAACTCAGACAAGGTTTTGCCAGAGACAAGCCTTTCTGACTGAAAAAAAATAATAAAAAAGACAAAGCCCGATTTTGACTGGCAAATGCGTCATATAAAGCTAGAATTTCAAAATCTTGTTTCAGAAATGCCAAATTGGCAGCCCTACACGCGACCAATGACAGCATGAGACCAACGACTGCATGACAGGGTTGCAAGACATCTTTTGAGAAAAAAAGCCAAACCATGTCCAAAAAATAGCCAAATGGGGTAAAAAAGCCAAATTGTTAAAAACCATGAAATTTTGGCCTTTTCCATGTGTTACCATGTTTTCTCCAAGGTGGTCAACAAAGCAAATAGCACTGTGATTGATTATGCTCACGGCAATCTGAAATTCAACCACTTTCAGTGCATCACTTTTGCTGCTTGAAGTCTTAACAACTTTGAAGGCAGTTTGTCCTGTTGGTGGAACTCTCCTATGTTTTTAGTTTTTTTCATGATTCATCAAGTTACTGACTACTGTAGTGAGCCTTTTGGTATAGTTGTAGTGTGGCATAACTTGCAATATGCATTTTCTAAACAATCACTGGCCTACTTCAACCAAAGAAATGTCTTTTCCCATTACTATTGTATATACGCCTTTGTCATAACTGCTCTTCCACTCTGAGGATGACATACTAATGAATTGAATTAGTTTATGATGTATAAGAACAAGGCAACATGTTCGAACATTAACGACAATGACAACAACTGAATTGAACCAATCCTGTGTTTGGGAGATATGGGTTGCCAGATAAAGTTTGAGAAAATACACAAAGCACTCTCTAAAAAGGGCAAACAACACTTTCAGAAAGATCTTTAAAAAGCCAAGACACCGCAGTCTGATAGCACGTGCGAACTGCCACCAAAAAAAGCCAAACATTGAAGAAAAAAAAGCCAAAAAGCCAAACAATTTTTTTGACGCCTACGACCTCTAAAAAAGCCAAATTTGTGAAATTTGGCGTCAAAAAAGCCAATCTGGCAACCCTGCTGCATGAGACCAACGACTGTATTGTTAGGTAGGTGCAACTGTTGCGTCACAAGGCGAGGTATTGAGCCACCTTGACTCAGCGAGGAAATTTGTACAGTCCGTTTTGTGGTTTGCTTGCAAATCTTGGCGTATTTATTTGATTTTAGTTGACTTGCAGCTGATTAATCTCCCGCAAGCATGTGCCATTTCCCGGTAAGCTCCTTCCCGATTTGCCCACTTTTTCAGCCCTGCTTGCAGGTAACAAACACTCAGAACTGGTCGGAAATGCCAGAAATTCGAAAAAATCAACCTGGAAGTGGTAACGACATATTTTTGAAAAAATTCGGCAAAATCCACAAATTTTGAAGTCGCGGTCTCAAATTTCAAGTCTCGGTCTCGGAATTTTTTATTGTGTCACGGTCTCGAAGTTTTAACAAGGTCTCGGTTCTGGAAGGCTACGGTCTGCATCTTGATTAAAACCAGGCCCGTAACCAGCTTGGGACACCAGAGGTGGTGAAGAGGTTTGTGGGAGGGCCCAATTACATAAAAAGAGAGATAAACCTCGTTGAATCCGAAACAGAGCGAAGTGCCGTCATTGATTGGAGAAGTAGGTCATGCGCAACGAAAAAATGTTATCATCCACGCAGCGAAGAGAGCTTTAGATTGTAACGAAAAACAAACACACACATGTGAGGGCAGGGGCGCAACCGGCTCTTCATTTCGGGGGGGGGGAATTTTCATGAACTTTCATTCGATGATGTCATCGTGCTTATTCAACTGTGGTACAACTATTTCGCTATTTTGCAAACGATCACAGACAAAGTTCTCTTCGCAACATTCCTAAAAATGAAATCTTATTAGTTTTAATCAGGCCCGTAACTAGGTAAAAATGTTATTCGCTCTCCTTGGAAAAATTTGTAGGATATAGTTTAAAATTTGGGCCCTCCCACAAACCTCTTCACCCCCTCTGGTGTCCCAAGCTGGTTACGGGCCTGGTTTTAATCAAGATGCAGACCGAACGATCAGGACAGAGTAAAAATTAGTAACCTAATCATATGCGTACGGGAAGGCATTTTACTGTGGGGGCGGAAAAAATTTGCCTTGAAAATAACAATTAGGCTAGCCCTAAAAATAAACAATTTGCTCTGAAAATAGCTTTTTTGTTTTCAATCCGAATGGGGCCTGAAACGTCTTGTAAATCTGTTCTATGCAGATGAATTCATTTATAACGACTTCGTCTGTGACGTTAATTTGCCTGTAACGTTACATTTTCTTTGGTCCCGATGGCATCTTTCACATGCATTGCGAATCACTTATACACTGTATTGAAAAGTTTCACAGTTCAGGATTTTTGAGCAACTTGTGCTTGCCCTGATACACAGAGTTTGCCCTGAAATTTTTCACTGTATTGAAATATTTTTTATCATTCAGGATTTTTGAGCAACTTGCGCTTGCCCAAAAAACAGAGTGTGCCCTGAATTCACTGTATTGATTATATATTTTTTATCATTAAGGATTTGAGCAACTTGCGCTTGCCCTGAAAACAGAGTTGGCTGAAATTTTTCACTGTATTGAAATGTTTTTTATCATCCAGGATTTTTGAGCAACTTGCGCTTGCCCTGAAAACAGAGTTTGCCCTGAAAATTTTCAAGCCGGTGGGGATGCCGCCCCCCCATCTCGTACGCCTATGAACCTAATACAAACACCTGGTTCCGTATTCAACTAGTGCAGTCATGGCTTTATTGTGGCAGATGTATAGGCTACTAGTAAACCTGCCTAACTTTTCGTCTGGTTTTAGCAATTTCATCAAATCGTTTATCAAGATTTTTGCAACTTCAGTTGAATATATTTGCTGTGAAACAATTTCTGCAGACGGTATTGAGTGGTAAAGCTGCCAGATGCAAGAGCAGTGGTGTACGCAGAAATTTTTCATGGGGGGGTTTCATTCCGTGGCATATGGTGGTCATTTGTATTTGGTGTGCGCTGTTGTAGCTTCCTGACTGACAGGTCCACATCAAGAAAACAGACAGCCACAAAATTCGTTAATTCACGTTACTTCAATTCGACGAGCCCACGAACTTGGCCAACAAACGCGTCAACAAAACTGAATAGCGAAAATTATGAAACCCAGCCTTATGCTGTGAGGACCTTATGTCCTGTATTATAAATAGCCTTATGCTATGTCAGCCTTGTGCTGCAAAGACCTATACGTCTTCCGAAACTCAAGGACCACCTCTCAGTCCTCAATTCGTATACTGACGCACTTCAACGTTCCAATCACTCGGAAAAAACAACATTCGCCAAGGTATGCGGAATTACACAAAAAACGCGGCCCGTCAATTACTCGAGGCCTAGTCACCGCAATTAACACAATTAGGGAAAAACGTAACGCCAGGGCTACAGGCAAGCAAAGACACGCAACGATTCTGCGAACGTTACAGCTGTTTCTGACGTCACAATTTGACGTCATGTATATGTTTCCAAACCAACGTTTTGGTGAAGTTTGTTGACATAATTTGCATATTCTTCTACACGCACTCCCCTTATTTTGTAAACTATCAGCGCTCCAAGTTAGGATATAGGAGGCAAATAAATTCAACGCTACGACACAGCGGTTCATAACTGCAAAAATATCAGGCTTCGCGTTAAAACAGGGTAGTAAAACACTCATCACTGCGTCAGGGCAATTTGCAGCAGCAAAATGAGGCTGCGCTAATGTCTCGTGGAATACGAGCAGTCGCGCATAGAAAGTGTGAGGCGGACTGGCTGGCGCACACCCCGGTTTGCAAAATCGAATCTTGCTAAACTACGCAAGAATTGAGAATGCGTATAAAGTACGCAAGAAAACTTTCACTTTTCTGTTATGTATAGAAGTCTAGCAAACTTTTAATTTTTCATTTTCACTGCTAAGACATTATCAAATGCCTGAATCTTCCCATGTTAAAAATTGCTGTTTTTGAGCTCGTGCAACAGTTCTATCATGCTACTGAAATTGGTAAGGTAGCCATTGCGGTGAGCGCTTGCGCTGATCAGTCTTAACAGACAAAATAAAGACAATTGTTTCGGATAAAGTGAACTATCGCGGAACACAACCTTAAAACATGCGTAGTGAACGAATGGTTTGCAAAAAGTGGTGAGATGATTTCTGGAGTCAGACGATAACCCAGATTCCCACCAAAACCTAATTATTACTTTTTGGCCCATTTACAATGTTCCTTGAAATTTGCATGCAAATTTATTCCGTGGTATTTGCGTTAAGTCGACAAATTAACAAGCAAAAAGTATGCGAAAACAATTAATCTTCTTTGCGCAGTAACAAAGCTTTGTAAAATATCAAGCTCAAGGGGGGG
>Ga0210059_1000878_pt1 | contig 42472 bp, 25 predicted proteins | sample Ectturendosymbi2_FD_188042 | JGI IMG/M metagenome (GOLD analysis project Ga0210059, IMG submission 188042) | Ecteinascidia turbinata endosymbiont from Florida, USA - Sample 2 (SPAdes) (version 2) | ecosystem: Host-associated > Tunicates > Ascidians > Unclassified | place: Key West, Florida... | reverse complement strand
CCTTGCTAATCAGCGAAAACATAACTTTTACAAACGATGACGTCATGAATTACGTCATAGGGGCCCTCCACTAAAAATTGCCCCGGGCCCCCCTACCCTTTAATCCGGCTCTGACAGCACAGCGATGAAATTTTCAGTATGTTCTTACGACAACAGATCTTATGTTTAGGAATATGTTTGATCTTTGATGGTTTGACAAATTTCGTGTTGAAATGGATTTGATGTGGTTCTGGAGGTAGTTATGATTACTTTAATTTGTGTGATATTTAAATAAATGCTGAATACTTTTGCGAGATTCTAATTGTAACCATGCAACAGCGTTGGGTTTATTATTCATAATCACGAACTTTCAGTTACTGCTACATGTGTTAGCCTGTATATTAAGTTGATCTATAAATTGTGCATCTCCATGGACATGATAGTCGAAATTCAGGTCACAAAATTGTTAATCTAATAGATAGGTGTGGAACCTGCGGCACCCAGGCCAAATGCGTCCCACGTGAACGAGAACCGTCGCCAGAAAGTCTTCAACACGGGGATTTACGTTTGTGCAGGGGGGCTTGATATTGTAAAAATCGACAAACCTCCATTGATTTATAGTATTTTATCTTTCAATTTTGGGGGATTGGAGCATTGTTTAGGAAGGCTTAACCCCCCAAAGCCCCCCGTGGCGACGGGGCTGGCGTGAACATTTAACAAAGCCCGCATCAGAATTTTTGTTATCCAAGCTAGAACGCAACGTCACGTCAAAACCAAACTGCATGAAAAACAGACACGAAGAGGGTAAGCCAAGAGAAGTCTCCCTCGCTTCTTTACATAGTTCTCATCTCCTTATTTTTTGAAAGGTAAAGGTAGACTTTTAAGATAAAATTACTTAATTTTGTGGTCTGCCAGCGATATACCACAATGCATACGACCCGTGTTAACAAATAGGTTCCCATCACTGACCTAGTACAACTTCTCACGGAGCATCACAGGTCTTACATATTTCCTAAGTTAATATATGTGGCACATTTACTGTAATTATATATATATATCAGTTTTTTGACGAAATAATTGATATATTTGCAGCAGCAAAGGCACCTTTGTCTTTTAAGTTGGATAATTACAAGTAAAGATTTACACCGCAATGCTTTTTTAACTTTTTTGTTAACTTTTCAGGTAGGCCCATTATATCCAAAGGAGTCCTTTAGGATTTTGCAGTTTTATATTTGCAAAATCCTAAAAGATTCTATTTTAATAAGGTTTAAAGGTTGTAGGAATTTGTAGTTAATAAGTTGTCCTATTTTATGTATTTGTAAGTTTGCCCTCAGTCAGTCTTTTATGATGTACTATAAATCAAAACTCTGGGCGTGCATACTGCAGAACCTCCCATAACTCGCACCAGCCGTGATTGTGACCAGACCTGACAAGAGAGGGGAACAAGCGGGTTCGCTGCATTGGGGATCTTCAAAAAAACTCTGATAAATCCGTGCTTTAGAAAACAAGGTGCAACTCTTGCCAATGCTGTGTTATCAGAAGATTTTTGTGCCCATAAAATTCTGTCATAAAAAGTTCATGTAGAGTTTTGCAGATGAAAAGGGAACTTTTTGCCTAGTGTTAGCATTTTTTTCACTCGTTGCTACAATTGGAATGTACTGATACCGGATTTTGGAATGTCAGGAATATTCAATCGTGATCGAAATTTCAAGATGGGAATAGTTACATACGAAACGATTAGATTCTTAACTCCACTAGCGATTTCCAAGATTCAAAGGTCCTGTGACGTCACAGTCATATGAAGTTTTCAGGCGGGTATAGAAACAAATATATGCTGGGCCTAAGTCAGCTTTCGATACTCCTTACCTAGGGTTTCCTACGCCCGGGGATGAAGTCAGTACTGCACTCTTCAGGCTGGGTGTGGTGGGGGTGCCCAACAGGCTGGGTGTGGGTGGGGGTGCCCAAACTGACTTTGTCCACGGGCGTAGGAAACCACTGCATTGGGGTTAACACATAGCTGTGTTAGTAGCCCAAGGGTGGGCAAACTACGGCGCGCTGAACATTTTTGCAGCCTCTTATGTACAAAGCACATTTTAATTTTTTTGTGCGGATTGAGTAAGTCGCTTCTAGTAGTGATGGAGTCTCGACTAGTGATGGAGTCTCAAGACTCCTCGACCCGAGACCCATTTTTGCGAGTCTCGGTCTCAGTTTCGTGTATTGCAGCCACAATGCTGCGTTGCCCTGAGCCACCTGAACGGGGAGTCGAACCCTCGACACTCGGCGCAACAGCAGTAGAGCTTCCCCACTCGACAAGGCATACTCTACTGTTTTAGCTACGAATTCAACGTTATATGTGCCTAATCACCACGCCACACAGGTCTCGTCTCGCTCTCGAAGGCTACAGGTCTCGAGATTTTGAATATTGCAAACAAATGGTTCAGTAAAATGTATATAATTCAACGATTTTTTCTTTGTTGTATTTGCAGGTAAAAAACAACCAAAGCATGACGGAAATTTGAAACAAATTCAACTCAGAAGTGATGACGACATTTAGAATAAAATTTCGGCAAAATGCACAATTTTAGAAGTGTCGAGTCTCGGTCTCGTATTTCAAATCTCGATCACGGAGTTTTGATGAAGTCTTGGTTTCTGTCTCGATGTTTAAAACCAGGTCTCGGTCTCGAAGGTTACGGTCTCGACTACATCACTGGCTTCTACTCGAAAAACATTCATTATGATAGCCCAGTGCATGCATAATGATATTAGCACGTAAACATAGATCTAGAATGTAGACCTAACTTGACCTAACTGAGCCACCTAAAGAGAGAGTCGAACCGACGACCCTCCGCGCGACAGTAATAACAGAGTTTTCCCACTCAACCACGCAGACTCTTCTATTTCTGCTGCGAATTTAACGTTAAATGTGGTGAATCACCACGCCACACTGCAGCTACAATGCTGTGTCATCTGAGCCACCTAAAGAGAGAGTCGAACTCACGACCCTTCGCATAACAGCAATAATAGAGTTTTCCCCACTCGGCTAGGTAGATAGAAATTTATTGAAAAACGCTATATACACTCATTAAAAAAAATACATTTGAATAGAAAACTTCAGTTAGGAAGATACACAAAATCAGGTGAATCTTTCTGCTATCGAAGCATCATTCAGTCACAAACAGTACTAGCGGATATGCATCTTTGCTAATGAAATCTAAAAACAAATATTATCCAGAAAACAATTAATTATTAATTTTATATCCCAAATTGCATGAAACGAACCAGTTTGCACCTACTGGATCCAACCATCCAAGTTACTTTAATCACGAAATAAAATGGATCCTTACTCATTTTTACTTCCAGAATGAGTGTTTCACTTAAAAAAAAGGTAAGCCTAAAAACGTTCCTCGCAAGTGACGTGAATTCTTCCTCGTTTTCACTTCCAGAATAAGTGGCCGGTTCATGTTTTATATTTCAAGCATTTCTTTGCACCTCTTGCTCATTTGCTCACCACCTCTTGCTCACCATGCAGAACATTTGTAAGTATTTTTGTTTGGATCACAGCTATTACATGTCTGATTCTTTCTGGTGATAACCTGCCTTACAAGTATAGTTTATTTTTGACTGTTTCTGCTTTCAAAGAGTTAGCGGTTCTGGTTTTCATGCAATTTATCTGTGAACATATTCTTTCTACCTACACTTGCAGAAGAGTATAGTAGAGGTCGTACTTGTCATCAAATGTGATAACAAAGAAAATCAATCATAACCCATTTTAAGTCACCGTTACGCAGTAAAACCTTAAAAATCCCAAGTCTTCGGAAAAAATCCAGAAAGGCATTGGAAACCACAGATCTTGGGGCAAAACCCCAGGTTGGGATCACTGTTTACAACGTTAAAGTCCCTTGCTTTTGTTGCGTAACGTGGTACGAAACTCGTACAGCTGTTTTCTCGCATTCCTCAATACTAGAATTTGGTAGGGGGATATAATCAAGTATTCTCCCCGCAGTCCCCGGGCATCATCAGAGCTCTGTACGCCCCTGGACCTCTGCAGCGCAGCAAGACGAGGAAGCGCGTCATCTCTGCTACCATACACTCTAATAAACTGCTACGATCTTGTTAAACACATTGCTTGCTTACCCGCTGTAACAGTGCGCCAGGTTTCTACTGTAAATTCGCGCAACAAAACTTTTTAACTCGCTCAAACGATTTGACTGTACATAATGGGGAATTTATGTTGAACGATAGTAGTTCGTCGTTTGTTTCTTTTTTATGTTTACGAGTACTTACAATAAAATCTTACACTGGGCGGTTATGAAATAAAAAACTGACATTGAAACCTCTACGGGCGCTTTTTAACTCAACACGTGGCCCAAACCAACATAAGTTCCTCAAAACACAAAACGCAGCGTAGAGTTTCGTATGGCACGAAAATATTAATTTGGAGAAAACTGACGAATACTAAACTGTTCCACTCACGTGAGAGCAATGGCAATATCTTGCGCATACGAGACTTACAAGAAACCGCGTGCGATTGTAAAAAGGTTACAAGAGTGACGGCATTTGTCGCTTGAACCGTCTGCTCTTAAATTGTCACGTGTGGAAGTTCTTACGCAAAATTCAGACAACACGGGACCACTGTGGCCACTAGCCATGGTGTGTGGAGTTTCATGCGAATTTCAAGTGTAATTTAATTGATGAAGCTTTAAAATACTAGAAAAATATGCCTTTTTCCTAACACCGAGCATAGGTGTAGAGGACCAAAAATCTAGGGGCTACAGTGTTTTTCCCGAAAAGTATATTCGTACCCAAATAACCTCTCTATAAGACACATCATGCAATTTTACCCCAGTAGTACCGGAAAAGACTTAAAATTGACAAACAATATTTCAAAGTTTATACTTCGAATACATAAACTTTCTTTTCATGTTTGAAATGATTTTTTCCCGAAGTGCATTTTTCACGCTCACTTTCATTTATATTTTTTCAGTAACGTGTATATCTGGGCGCTTCATGCATTTATCACCTTGCTATTACATCATTTTGTTTCTTCGCTATTTTTGAACGAGTTTTGCTGCAACGTCGACCTAGTTCTGCACGCAGTGCAGCATTGCCTATCTGTAACAAAATAACAGTTCGACATCGCGTTTTTCATCGCATTTATCCTACACATAGTTACCACAGTAAATTCAGCTTCACTCGAAAGGTGCCACACCTTTGACGCCACCTGGTGTAGGATACAGGCAAGATTGTCGCACTTTCTGCTATTCAACGTCTTCATCTCGAAAATCATTTTTGTAAAATAACAGGTACAATTTTTGCATTTTGCAAAACACAACATCAATTAGTAGATTTGCTCTGAATCTCTTTTTAAAAATTTTTCTCACTGGTACTCGAAAACTGCAGTCACAAACAAACGTACTCTTTTTAAAGGTTGAGCAAGCATGGTTTCGATTAAACCATGGGACTATACGCTAATTGATATTGCTCAGATCTTTTTCCAAAAATCTACAAAGCGACGTTTGGCTTTAATTGACTTAATACGAGATTACATATTTTTGATTCGTTTGGATTCGACGTACACTTTTTTTTTTTTGATTTATACGAGATTACATATTTTTGATTCGTTTGACTTAATACGAGATTACATATTTTTGATTCGTTTGGATTCGACGTACACTGTTTTTTACTGCTGTTATTTTATTCTACTCTATTATCTGTACTCCGTTATCTACTGTGCCTTTTCAACGTAGTTAGCAGTGTCATCACTACGTCATCCAATCACGCACGTTCAGTGAATTTTACTGCTCTCCTGATCGAGTCGCCATTCGCACTGATGAAAGCCTACTGTTAGTTGGCTGAAACGTAGGTGTCGTTTTCAAAGTTTTACAACAGTTGAGCAAAGACTTTTATCTTGGGACTATATGATTCACGCACATTCTTTTCATTTTTATGCTTCAGTTAGAATATCATTTTATCAAACGTAGAAAGCAATAGCACTGGCTTAGTCGGGAGACGACTAGGCTGATCTCCCGACGACATCCCCCCAAGCAACGCTACAAATACATCATTGTTATGGTTTGAACCGGGTTGAAAGTAAAGTAACGGCTATTACGACTGTCGATGGTTGCTGAATTCGACAACCTATACCAATTCATTGAGTTTTGCTTACGGGCGTTATGAACTCTAACAATTAATCACAAAACTTTTCACAACACCAAACCTTTTGGTGGGTTGTGAGTTTGTCTTTGTACGATAAACATGTTTTTTTAATTTTTTGCGGCAACTTCATTTCCTTCGTCCTTGAAACATTCTGGTGGTTTTGAAAGATTTTTTTTAAATAGTTGAATTTCTGAATGGAGGCAACGTTTCGTCTTTTCAAAACACGTCTACTGTGAGACTGCCATGCAGTCATTTACAATCGCTATGGATTTGATAAACGTTAAGGGGAACGCAGTGGCGTAGCCAAACCCAAATTTTTTGGGGGAGGCAAAAAATTGAGGTGAGGGAAAAATGTTTGATTTTAGGCGAATAACACTATTTTGTTTGGGATACCGCCTCTTAAAGAAAAAAAATAGTATATACTCGTATGCTAGAAATTGGGGGGCATGGCCTGCTGGTCCCCCGACTACGCCTATGGGTGAACGTTTATATTTTCACAAAGACTTTCAACATGAATTGCACAGTAAGTTGTCTGAACACTTAACACAAAAGTTTCAACCATTTTTTTCTATCCTTGTGGAAACATTTATAATATTGTCGAAGGGGCTCAATGCTTCAAATACTTTAACTACTCTCCACATGTGAGAAAAGTAAGGAATCTATCGGTAAATTTTTAATAGGAAATGTTAACAACATTGCCAGCACGCTAGTGGTGAAAAAGGTCGAAATACGTCAACGAACAGCGCCAAAGATAGCAAAAATCATTTCACATGGGGAAGGATCATGGTTTGAATATTAATTTGTGTCAAGTTGGCGATACCATTTATTTTCACAGTTATCCAAAGAGTGAAAACTGGGTTGTTCGGTAAAAGTAATAGTGTAAGCTACATGTACAGGTGGTTTGTTTACGATAGCGTGGAACACTGGATAGTGCCGCGACAAGGCCATTTGACTCGGGCTTTATTCTTGTCAAAAATACTATTTGCAAACATTTGAAAAGAATATATTTCAAATTACGTCACGATCTTGTGTGTACCACTAAATGCAGGAGTTTGTTTTGTTTGTGATTGTCAGCAAACCTCGGAAAAATATTCAATGAGACTCATTGAATGCTCCTCTCCACGGAAATCTTTAGTTAAAGGCGATAGATTTATGCGTGTGAAGAGAAACCAGAGCTTAACGTCCCCAACCGCGCGTCCGTATTTATTATTTTCCATAATTTGTCTTCTATTTGTGGCAACAGCTTCGCGATACAGGAACGTCACAATGCGAAGCGTTCATAACAACGTCATTCATTTCGGGATGTATGTGCGCCATGGTTGAAATAAGCTTCAGCTTACGTTGAGAATTGCGCGTTGTATTGAAGACGGTGTTACACTCGCTTTCCTCTCACATTTTTTGACGAACTTTGCGACATCTGCTACTATATTTTCACATCAATCTAGGGAAGGCTTTGCTTCATGCAAAAAATGCTCGGGTGCCCACCTTTTTTCGCGATCTATTATAAAATTGACCCTTACCAGTTCATGCAATGAAAACTGTAAAGGCACCGGCTAAATGATACAGTTGGTTGAGCACGCGCCGCCAAAACTGGTAGGATAGGTCAGGCGCGCAACCAGGGGGGTCAAATGCCCCTCACCGAAATTTTCAAAACATTGCATAGCAATTTTGACATTTGCAGAAACTGTCATATAATAAAGTTGAAATTTTGCATTCTAATCAATTTTAAGAAAAGTTACTTAAATTTTTCTTTGTCTTACTGGTTAATAATCTCTTACAAGATATATTTTGAGACAGGCCATCTGATCGAAAATTTCGTAAATGACAGGTATTTAACCACAAATATGCTGAAATTGGGAGATCGTTTAAAATGTTGGTAGCCTATTTTTATACTTTTTTTCGTATACCACTCTGAAAATTTTCAGAAGTGCAGTCAGGCCCGTCGCCAGGATGTAGCAGCGAGGGGCCAAAAAACAGGAGAGGCCAAAAACCAGAAGGGGGGGCCACATTTTTAAAATACAGTGTTGGATGTATGCAGCAACCGGTGGGCCAAGCGTGAAACGGGGGGACACCGATTTCAAACGGGGGAACGGGGGGGCCGGGCACCACTGGCCCCCCCGCTGGCGACGACCCTGAATGCAGTGTGTGTACGCTTTGGTTTTGTTTCTTGCCATCTTCTGAGGAAGAGTTTGCATACACTCTTGAAACGTCAACGACATATACTACATTGTTATCACACCAGTGGAGCAAAGTTTCCACCCAGTAGACTATGCCTGGTGGCAGAAACAGCATAGCCTACTCATATGTTCATATTGTGTTAGCTTTACGTTTGCCTGGGGTTACTGTAGGCTACTATTTAAGCATTTTTGCTTTTATGTTCAGTGCTTAACCGTTGGTGGAGTTTTACAGCCAAGCTCTAACGTTGCAAGGGAAATCGAAATTCGCAAGAGCCTCAAAGTTATATTGGAGTTGTTTAGGTAGTCCTAGCAGAAGTGGTTAGGCCCACCCACATCTGATGGCGAGCCTGGCCCAACCATTCGTAATAATGTTAAAGTTGCATTCCTGCTCAGGCCCCACTAGAGGAGGGTGCAGCCGACGCGCCGCTCCAGGGCCCACAAGAGTCTACCTGTGAACCTCAATGTTCAAAATGGAAATGGGCAATTATGCACAAAGTTTTTATTGCTCTAACTTTATTCATACAATCTTGTACAAATTAATTAGCTAAAGTTGTGGTTTTAGTTGATAATTGCCATTTCTTTTGATGTGTGGTTAGGATTATCCCAATTGCTGCTGTTTCCTTGTTAGCCCAACGCACTATGTAATGCGTGACATAACGGAATGATCGAAAAATATTTTTATGACATTACATAGGACTTTAATCAGTTCAATAATGTTATAGCAGGGGTGGGCAAATAGCGGTGGTCCGCCACAGCGTTTATAGTGGCCCACGGAAGCATTCAGAAAACATCTTCATATCTCGAATTTCCTCGAACTTCTAACAACAGATGTTAGTGCTGACTGCTTAGGTTCGCTTTCAAAACTGAGACTTGCTTCTGTTTCCTTAAGGGGGTACGGCCCTCCGCCAAACGTGGCCTTCTCAAAATTGTCCCCGAACCAAATAAAAAATTCTGGAGGCTGGTAGAAAAGCTAAAAATGTGCAAAAAATAGCCTAAATATTGGACTGTAGAAAACCGGAAAAAGTGCTGTTTTGAGATGAAAATCATTTTTTGTTCCAGGGAAACATAGCAGATTTATTAGGATCAGGAGTCGTGAGCAATTAAGTCCTGCCCATTGCAATGAGCTAGTGAAGGAACCCAAAAAGATGTTCTGGGGCAGTTTCAACTTTTCAATCGTAGCTTCACTTATGCCAGTTGAGGGTATGATGAATTTATACAAATACATTGATGTAAATGAAAGAAAAGCCATTCCAGATATGAGAAAGGCATTTCCTGATGGTGGAGGAAAATTCCAGTAGGATATTGTCCCGTGTCTTCCATCTGAAAAAGTGAAGACGACTTTCAGGAAGCAACATTAAATGTGATGGATTGGTCTGGAAACTCGCCAGATCTCAACCCCATTGAGAATTTGTTATCAATAAGAAAATCCCGGTTACAAAAATTCGATTGCACCACCATGACTAAGCTAATAGAGGCCATCATTCAAGTATGGCATCCAGGGTTGCGGAGTCGGAGGTAAAATGTCTGACTCCAACTCCGACGTTTGCAATTTCCCCTCCAATTCCGACCTTTCCAAAGTTCCTGACTCTGGCTTCTTAACATAAAGTGAATGAAGTTTGGCGGCCAAGTATTTTGTAGCAACTAACACTCAGTGGAAATCGCGGTACACAGCAAGAACTATCTGTTTCAACAAAAGTTTCATAAGGAATTGTACCGATTCAATAGGAATTCCCAACTTAGAAGTGTGATGTAAAAGTGATCCAATTGGACTTCCGGAGTCGGACAAAAAATCCGACTCCGACCCCTAATGTCGTTAGGAATCCTACTCCACAAAAAGCTTCCGACTCATTGGCACTCCGCAACCCTGAATTGGCATCGCGACAGTAAATCAAGCAAAATTCCCAAAAACTATTAGAATCCATGACAAAGCGAGTACCGAAATTCTTCGTGTCCTATTATTGTATTAGGTTTAAAGAAGTATTAAATTTTCTTTGTTAGTGAGAATTACTATAGCCTACTATTAATGTTAAATTTGATGTATATTGTGAAATTCGCAAAGCAACTGTGTGTTATGTGGATTATTCGAGATCAGCCTGCGACCTTTTGAAGTTTAGCAATAACATTGGTAAATGCTTGTGATGTAAAATACCGAATAAAGCATATCATTTTCTAGTCATAGTATTGAAAATTTAGTGAAGCTCTCAATTAGTTATAATTTATAAGGGGCCCCAAAACAGCTCTCTCACCGGCACATTTTATTCCTCAAGGGCCCTGTTCCTGCTGTATTACTTTCAAGAGTATTTCAGTTGGCAGGCCAAGTCTCGCATCTACAATTAAAACAACAGCATCATTGAATAAATATATCCTGAAAATAGTCTCTTGTATCTGACAGCTTTAACCACTCGCACTAGCGTCTGCAGAAATTATCTCACAGGAAATATATTCAACTGAAGTTTCACAAATCTTGATGAACGATTTGATGGAAATGCTGAAACAAAACGAAAAGTTTGGCAAGTTTACTAGTAGCCTATACATCTGCCACACCAAAGCCATGACTTACTCTATCCTGATCGTTCGGTCTGCATCTTGATTTAAAGCAGGCCTATAACCAGCTTGGGACACAAGAGGGGGCGAAGAGTTTTCGGGGAGGGACCCAAATTTTTTAAACTATGTCCAATAGTATTAAACTACTGTATATCCAACACATTGTTCCAAGAGCGTGGGCTTCGCCCTCCTAGTTACGGGCCTGATTAAAACTAATTAGTTCTAATTTTCGGAAATGTGAAAAGAACATATCTGCGACCGTTTGCGAAAAAGTTGTACCACGGTTGAATAAGTATGATGACGTCATCGAATGAAAGTTCATGATAATTGCCCCCCCACCGAAATGAAGAGCTGGTTGCGCCGATGGGATAGGTTATTCCTGGTTGCTGAGTTATACCGGAGATTTTAAAAATGGTACTTGCGACTGTCCAGCCTCGTGCTCGGCCTTGATGGGTGGGTGCAAGGACCAGTCAGAACCGTCGCCAGAAAGTCTTCAATAGGGGGCTTTACGTTTGTGCAGAGGGCTTGACATTCTAAAAATTTGCAGTAAATTTACAACACAGCACTTTGCAAACTGACCTCTTATTTTGTTGTTCGCTTTAGTTTTCATACAGAAAGACAGAAGTTTTCGCCAAACTCTGACTATGAAAGTACTTTCATCAATGGTTAAAATGGCATGTTTATTTTGTTTCTGAAACTTTTTTTAACCAATGGCCAGCTTCAGAAACCATCACCGCGATGAGATTTTTTCAGGACTGACAGTTTCCGCCTCAATGCCATAAAACATATTCGCCTATGCTTGCGTTGCATGAACTATATACCCAGATAATTTCGTGCTCATACTCGGCGACAAAAACCCTTTGTTTCCTTGCTGATCGAACACTTAATAGCTGTTACGACGGTAAATACTTGTGACAGAGGTGAACCATTCACCAACCTAACTCCGAACGAGGCAGTTCTTTTTGAGACGAACTCCGATCCGGAAGATTTTAACGATTCCCGTTTTCCGTTACGTCGATCAGCAACAATATGGTGTTGTGCTTTTGTCTTTACTTAAAACAACGGAAGATAAACGCACAAACAAATAAATAAAACAAAAAGTCATGTCATTCCGTATATAAGCATGCTTCATTGTTTACCAAGTTGCCCTGAACACACAACTAGTTGCGCAGCTTTTTACAAGTTCTTCGCAAAGTGAACTCAGCGCATCAGTTCGTACCACAAGCATTTGCTGGTGTAGATCGTCCAAGCACGCCAACACGACCAAATCATTTCAACGCAACTTCGCCGGCGTAGATACTTCACATTTACTCGGCAATCGCTCATAAAACTGAAGAAAAAGAGCTAATTTATAACACTGGTCTTCTTCATTCGGTATCACCACAACGGTGATAGAACTCCCACTGTAACTGTTCCAACGTTCAGTTCAACTGACATCGTAAAATATAACAGCAATGTACCCGTCAGTGAGTTTCACTGATGCACAGAACGCTGTGGAAACCAAGGTTTTACAGTTAATTAAAAACCGATACACAAACTAAAAAAGCAAAAAAGTCAGTTAAAACAAGCCAACAATAGTAAGCTAAATATCACTGTACAATTGCGCATTTTCGCTTGATGTTCGAAACGCCGGTGCAAACTTATCAGTTAGCTGCAACCACTCTTCGTCTGACTGTAGGGTGTTATTTAATGCATTCCAAACTCCTATGTTTTATAAGCCTGGCTCCAGCAAACCCGTTACCTTGCCCAGCTAGTGCTTTGGGAAAATCTGGTGAAGTGAAATGAATGTTTGCACTCCGCCTTCTAAGAATTTAGGGTGTGGATCGATAGAATGGACAGCTAAAAATTTGGTTGAACTGCGCAATTTTGAGAAGCAAGATTACATTTTAGCAGCTTTTGACCACAAACCGTACGTTTACATGCATCAAAGTGCGAATGGGCGATGTGTCACTATGCAGCTCCTGGTGTGTTTCACAGCAGGCAGGTTATATGTGTAGTGTGTGTGCTTAAAGTTGGCAATTTACAGAAAATTTTTTTGAGCGATGACATTTGTGATAAGACACGTGGTCATGGGACGTAGGAAGATAGCTGCTATTACATTGCCGAAAAGCTTTGACAAAATCAGCCTCTTTTTTCCGAAAAATCAAGTTATGTTTAGAACAAATCAACATATATGTTGTGTCACGGTTATCACAATTAAACTAGCTCATATTTCAGAGCGTTGCAAAAGCTGAGAACTTATTGTTTTTCTTCACTTTCTGCTGCTGTCAATGTCGCACGGCAATGTGCCATTGTTACGTCACAAGATCAATAGTAAAAAACATCCGCCTTATCGAAACATTACATTTGGTTCCACCACTCCCAGTAATGTTACAAAACACACTCGTGGGCGATTTCTTGGCTGTTGCCAACCAATTCACCTTCACTGAAGCTTTTTTGCAACGCAGCAACAGCAATATGTTGAAGCTAGCAATTCGTTGACCTTATGTTTCACACAAACGAAATAAGAAAATGTGAACGTTTCGTTTCGTTCCAATGCGTCCGCTACTATTGACAAACCCTGGATACAAAAGCAAGAAATCGAAATCGACACAACTTACGCGACAGATGACCCCAAAATAGTTTTTCAAAGAACGATACAAATTTCGATTAACGAAAGTCACGGATTCAAAACAGTTCGAATGCAATATACGGCAAAAGCGAGCACGGTTTAAGACAAATCCGAACCAAATGTAGCATCGATGCGCTTCACATTAATCTTCCCAGCACAGTCTTTGTGTTCTCTCTTTAGGCAGGACTATTTCCAGGTCCGTAGGCGGGTTTTAAGGTTTAATGGCGTAAAATACATTTTTACGGGGCTTGATTTTTGTTATATGTTAATTATAAATGCCCCGAATGTCCCCCGTTGATGCGGGCCTGGCTGCTTCATAATCAACAAATCCCAGAACCTCTGAGCCATGCTCAGACGTCCTTGTGGGTTTGGTTTGGCTTTTTTTTGTTTTTTTTAACACAAAACATGTGAAACAACAATCGTAACGATTACGCGCCCCGCAAACGACTATAGAACGATTTGCTATTTCACCTCTGATGCAAATTACTAGCTTTGATCATTACGTCGGTGGCGGCACAGAACAGTTGGCCCAGGTTCGCTAAACGCCGTTTATCACACACCACCAACAAGCTGTTGAAGATGGTGTGAAGATACGGTGTTGCTGACACTGAAATGGATTCAGCGTCAACAGAAAGCACCAACACACTGCAGTTGATGATGCGCACGACACCAAAGATACCGATATTACGCCCATCTGCGCTAAAGCAAGACACATGGAAAGCAAACAAAAAACTTCTGTAATAAGGAAAGTAAGCGCGTCTATTTTCGAGAGAACCGTTATATATCGACAGTGTTTCATATATCGAAAGACAAGTTCCAGTCAAGCGATAAATACAACAAAAGCTTTTGACAATGCAACAGGTATTGGCACTTCGAAAACAAGCCTTGTCGCAATTCGCCAAACACCTCCCCAGTTTTCACGGTCTTTGCCAGGATGTGGCCATTTTATATTCTTAAAGAGCTACTCCTAGATGATAGCACGACCACATTAGAGAAGGCGAATCTACAATGCAACAGTGCAGGTTATTGCCAAAACCCTCCACGCAGTCTCGAACAATTCATGCTATACAGCCTTCCACACCTTCGACAAAACACCATGCGTTGTAAACGTCGTTAGTGAAGGAGCCTCCTGGGCAAAAAAACAGGTGAGTTGATAACCTTGTGCAAAGAGTAAGGGACATTGCTTTACGTGCAAACAAAAAACAAATTTTCCTCGCTCGCCGCTGGCGAAAAGTGAAAAAAAAGGTTACGTCTCATCATCGGTAAAACAAGCGCAGAATGTTGTCGAACGAACTTTCGTCGACGCTCGAATCAGCGCCTGACCTGTCCTCGACCGAGCTGATGCGTTGCATCATGGTTTTTGCGGCTCTTGGTATCAGTGTCATGGAAACGAAAACCCGATTGTGACGTTGCTTCGGTTTCTTTCCACACGCCAAGTTGATTTCAATGTTCGGCCGGGGCGAACCTTCGATTAGGAATTGGCGCCAAGCGGAAAGGAACTTTTTGTACGAAAACAAAACCGTGTCCTGGTTCCTTCCCAGGCATATCGGCTCGTCGTTGGCCGCGACGTCCCCGTAATCAGTGAAGACGAATATGCGAGCCTGGCAGAGTCGTTTGCAGTGCAGGTTGTAAGTCTTGTCCGACCTGACCACCAACCCGGCGACCATGTTTTTCAGGACCGTGTACAGTGAGTTTCCCGGAGGTACTTTGGATTCGGGCAGGACGACGGGGGTGCGTTCGAAATCGGGGGGAATTTCTGAGATATGAGTCCGAAGCAAATCGAATTTGGTTTCGTTCGCGCAGCCGTAGTGGATCCTGTAGCCGTAGTTCATGTCATCAAGGTGCGCGCTGTCCAACACGCATTTCGTTTCGTACTTGACATGCAGCTCGTATGTGAACAGCTCTTCAGCTGCAAGTAGAACAGTATTTGCGTAAGTACTACAATTAAGAAAAAGCACGCACGCCGTTGGAACGCCGGGAAACTATTAGACACGTATGATAAACAGGCATATAACCCCCGGGGGGGGGGGGTTCAGGTGCAGTGTTCCCCAATTTTTTGTGCCCAGAAAATTTTTATACAGTTTGTTTTAAACATATAATAAAAATAAAACATTTTGCCCCCCTTAAACGTATTTTGCCCCTCTAAACTTTAAAACTTAGATACGGGCCTGATAGTACATGAGGTATAATATTGGTTTCGAAATGGAAAACATGTCCGAGCTTTTCAAATTAGTTTCCAGCAGTGTCGTTATCGGCAGTCGAATAGCGTTTTTGTGATCGAGCGGACTGTTTCATAGAACCAGCTTTTCTTGCTCTGCGGCGAAACAAACACGCAGCAGGCTCGACGGGCGATGCACTGGACCTGTTTAACGTCGAAGAAATATTTGGCATGTGGTTCTTGCCCTTGCTTTTTAAGGCTGAGGTGAAGACAAAGACAGTAAGAGAACGCATGACATGCACAATCTGATCACGATCTTATAATCAATGCAAGAGCTTACGGGGAATTTTCAGTTCAACAAGAACGTCCACTATGGAAGGATGTAGGGTCTGGCTGCTCAAGTCGAAACTGTCATCATCGGTAATTTCAACAGATTCGTCTGAAGGAGGATTCGACACTGGAAAAAAGTTGAACGCATTGAAGCGCTAAGCTGAAAGCAAAGTCCCGGACGGAACCATCAGGCAATCACCAAAAACTCATTTTATGTTTCTTGCTCAGGTAATTCGATACGCCAGTTTTTGATATATCGACTCAGAGCACAAATAATAAAATTGTGTCTAGAAATTAACTTTGAGGGTTCAATCTGACCGAGAGGTGGAAAGAAGGAAATGTGAGTTTGATGAAAATCGATGGGCTGAAACTTCTAAAACTCCAGCGAGATTCTCGTTAACTAACGCTTAGATGGGTAATCGGGCAAACATGCAAAAATTACGATTTTGAATTACTTTTCTCTGAAAACGTTCAAACGAGAAAGCCTGGCTACCAACGTACTATAACCAGACATGAATATTGAAAAAGCACAACAGGAGCTAATTTTTGGTAATATTTGGCTCCGAACAATACGCTGTGATGGGATAATACTGGCACCAAAACGGTGACAGACAGCACTTTCGTAATTCTGCTTTTACCAACATTGCACAATAGAAAGTTCAACAAGCAAAGAAACTAACAGATCACCATTACTGCAGCATTCATTATGTATAGACCGCTTTGTCCACAACGCAGAGAAAGCGGAAGTGCGAGACGCCGAGCACTTGCGGGACCTGATCGGCATACATGCAGTGAGCGCTACGAAACTTTCTGGCATTTTCTTCACCACACGTCGCTCTAAAATAGGGACTGCTCACGTGTGTGCAAAGCAACGAATACCTTCAGCCAATTCCGCGGCTTGCAGTAGCATTTGAAATCCGTGCATTTTTTCCATCCCATCATTTCGCTCCGACAATCTTGCGAGGTCTTCTTTGCCTTGGCTACAGGCTTTCTTTTTGGACACTGTTGGCGGAACAAGCGCCTTTGAAATGACTTTGGCCTTATGGCCCACGGAGAAGGTCGACGGCGGTTCCGTCTTTACTTCGAAAAGCAGATTAGCGAGCTGATCTTGACCGCTCTGCTGCAGCTCATCGGCCATTTGATGATTTTCAACAGAAACCACATCTTCTATTTGCGCTACGTCACAGAGATACAAATCGTCTTTACTTTCCAGGGCAGGTTCAGTGGCCTAAATGAAAGCAAGCAAAAATTATATGGACGCATAAATCTTCACATTACCTGTTCTACATACAAAGGAAAAGCAATGCCGGTGCCTGAGTGAAAAACAAGGATTTTTGTTGAATTGATTTTGTGTGCAGTGCTTCAAGATTGACCTGAGAGATTATTTCACGTAAGTGGGTCTTTGATCGTTATTGTATTTGGACATTAGAAAGGTGAAACAGCGCTGTGAAGTATAGAATTTCACAAAAACAAACAAATTGCTCCCATGTATATTTCTAACGGTAGCACACAACTGACAGCTAGCCAGTTTCCCCACCATTATGCAGATCTTCTGCATGTATGGTACGCTGGGAATAGAAGCTAGTACCAACCAATGTTATAAAAATATTGCCATAAAGTCTTCCACAGGACCAAAAACTGCCAATTAGAAGAACACTCATGTTACTTCTTTGGCTGCCATATGTCAAGTTCATCACTGCAGTCCAGTGTCAGCTTATTGTTTACCTGCGGCCGATAACGCAAAAAAATCCACAAGGCACACTTGCAATATAATGCATTACTACAAATATAATCTGTAACCACACACATATAGGGTTGGTGGGTGGTCCATCTCAACGAACGTCGAAACAATGCAGTAAGTCACGGTACTGCAAAAATGACCTTCTTTGGTCAAAAAAATATTACTTTAAGACTTAAAACATCATAAAAGACAGCTACGTTTTGTTATGCTGGCGTCAAAAACCTCAAGAGGGCAAGGCTGCCTTGTCAGGTTTTCGCTGATTCTGTTGTGTAAGCAAGCGGTTTGACGAAGCCTAAAATAATTGAAATCGCGCATCTGACAACACAGCAAGGCAGCGTGAACGTGGAGGTTATCGTGTACTTTTTGCGTCGCAATTTCGTCAGCGCTTTTTGTTTTTTATGAGCAGATGCTCTGGATTGTTTTGTATAACGTCTTCATTGCCACACGCAACGCAGTAGACTTAAGCATGCATATATAGTACATGAAAGAACATGATGATAGATATGTTGCGGTAGTGCAAAAGCATACGCTTGATGGCGCTAGCACACGCATGGATGGCGACACGACGCTTTTATAATATAGTGCTGTGATGACTTCCCAGTAGACCGATTTATAAAATGCATGGGGGAGTGGGAGGCTGCGAAATGCTAGGATTCATTTAGGCTGCAGACCTCCCTAGGGCGAAGCTACTTTTACTGTAAAGGCAACAGGTCTATATCAGTAAGTAGAAGTCTGCTGCTCTGAGTTTAAGGTTTCATATGCTCTATCCGGTTATATGGTTTGTGGACACAAAATGCGTTGCAGGCAAAGCAAAGCCACCTGAAGTAATTGGTTTAATGTTACCACATAAAACATTTGCTGTTTTCACATATCTTTGTGCAGCAAAAATTGATGCCTTTGGTAAGGTGCTATTTTTGGCTAAAGCGCAAGAGTTGAAGCCATGAAAAAAAACAGAAACCTTACCAAAATTTCGTGTTTGCAAACTTTCTTCTGGGAAAAGAAATGTAGTTTGTCAATAATGAAAGAACAATATTGAAACTAAATATTTTCACTGCGTTTCAAAGCATTTCTTCATTTTTTTGCTGCACTGTTGAATTCTGACGGAAATTTCCAGGTGCCAAACATTTTAAATCGAAGTGCAAACATAATGGGAGGCATTGCTCTACCGTAAAGCATAATATTTGAAAAGTTCTTTGTTAAAAAATAGTTGTCCACTGCAAAGTACCATTGCCACAGCATAATTTTCAACGTAGTTTTGATGGCAGCACGCAATTTGCTTTTCCTTAATGTTTTGTTGAGATGGATAATACTGTGTGCGTAACGCCGCAACAGTGACTGACTTTCCTTGCAAGCAGGGCTGCGGAGCCGTCGTAAAAATGACACAACTCCGGCTCCGGAGCTCTTTTTTATATGAACATGGCTCCGGCTCCAGCTCACGGAGTTCTTCGTTTTCAGAAATGTGGCTCCGGCGTTCTCTTTTTTCATGGCTCCGGCTTCTGGTCGTTTTCACACATTAATATTTTAATTGTCTTGGTGTGCCTCAAGTTGAATGGAAAATGAATTATATCAAGTACACACAACTATGAGAATAATATACCCAACCTTTTTGAGTAATTAATCTGGTATTTTTTTACAAGCAACGCTATTGCCATGAGAAAATCAGCGAAAAAAACAGCAACCACAAGTTCAGACGATTCAGAAAACAGTTACGAGCGGAAACGTAACTCAACGGTAATATGAACAATTTCTGGAAAGGCAGTCGCTGGTTTTGCCGTCAATACCTGAGAGGAGCATTTGTTACTTCTTACGACCAGAATCAAGAAAATGGCTGTTTGGAAAACTACATTTGTGTGCGAGCATTTGAACACAGACCACGCAGTCCCAACTGACCAAGTGTTTTGCACTCGTTGTATGCTTTGCCCGTTGCAGTCTTGGCGATTCCAACTAACAGCGCTGCCTGGGCAAATCATGTAAAGAGCGCAAAACACATAGTCGATTACTTCTCCCATGTGTTCTTTCAAACATGCAAACATTTGCATCAATTAACACACATGCGAAGATGTGTTTTAAAGCCTTTTGTTCAAAGAAATGGGTTGACTTCTAGCAACAAATTCACCTTTGACTTTTTAAAAATAGCTGAAAACTTCTGATTTCTCATCTTTTGCACTAATAATAAGCAGTGATGTATCGCAAGGTAAAGCATTATTTAACTTGCAAAGCTGAGGATAAAATAAGACTGGTTACCGTGCTGAAAACATAGATTTTTTCCACAGATCAAAACTACAAGAAAAGTCCACATTTGTTGACACTGATTTTTTATATCCTCCTGGTAATGTACTGCTATGAAAAGCAATGCTAGTTCGCTACCAATTATTTATAACTTTCATGTTATGCTACTGCTTGTAAACGTAATGTTTCCTAGTGAACTTAGCCAGCAATCTATTAAACCTTGCTAGTGAGGCTAATGGTTTTTAGTAAAAATTCCTACTTTACAATTGCGTGCCGTGCATTTCACGTTTACATCTGCAATGGTATCATATCTCAGCTATACTCCCCACTAACAGCATGATTACACAGCTACAGAAGTTATGGATATTTTATTATATACCTAGTCATTATAGCTCAGTTCTTTTTAGATCGCTACACTACTACAGACCCGGTTTGATCACTATGACTGGAAAGTAAGATGTTGTGGTAATTAACGTTTTCCTTACTTCTACAACAGTGGTTCTCAACGATTTTGGTGTAAGGGAACCAAATCCAGACCTACGATTTTGTTAGAGAGCCGCACAAAAAAAATTTACAAGTCAATTGATTGACACGTTGTGTTTTATTGCACTGACGAAGTCTGTTACAAAAAATATTAAAGGTGTTGCTGAAAGACACTGTCTGTCGAAAGGAATCCTTTCCCATCAAAGAACCAGACACTTAAGCTGTTACAGAGCACCGTATATATTTCGCCTAGGAAGTAGGCATCATCAGCTCTTATTCAAATAGAATCTGTTCATGAAAGATTGGTAAAAGCCGCACAAAGGATGCTTAGGAGCTGCATGCGGCTTTCAGAACAGTGTTTGAGAACCATTGTTCAACAAGTAACACCACGTCTGCCAGCTACGATGTCACAGCCTTAGCGATTATTAAACCAAAGAAGCATCAAAGGTTTGCAGATCCATTGTCTCAGTCTGGTGTCGCAACTCGTAACAATCGTGTGTAGTGTGCTATAAAGAGCACACGTAAGACTATTGGGCAAGATGATTAGTATCTACGAAGGGACCCTGAGCTTCCTCTCAAATGGCCATAGCTCCGGCTCCGGTCCTGCATTTGAAACTGAGCTCCGGCTCCTGATTTTTAATTTGAGCTCCGGCTCCAGGCAAAATGCCCAGCTCCGGCTCCGTTTTCTGATCTTTAGTCCGAACCGGAGAGCCAGATTAGCATTAAAATGTTCCGTAAGTTTGGTGCAACCGCCACACAAATGTATTTTTACATCATGACCAAATTTTTATGGCCAATTGTACCACAAATGTCGCAATATTCAGTTCATTTTGTATAGTTTTCCAGACACCGGAAACAACCCTTCTCTCCGTTCGTTTAGTTTGAAAATGGATGAAGGTAACCTTACTATGTGAAGCTTCAAATAAACAAATGCTACTCTTGAAATACGTAAGATTGAATCGGCATATAAATCGGAAATGCAGCAATGTCAACAGCTTGATATAGGAAAATTACGCATTAAGTTGCACTTAAATCTAACGCAACCGCCAAAACGAAAAGTTGGCAACATGAAACGTATGATAGCGCAACCAGCGCCAGGCCGGTAACCTGGTTTCAAGGCTTGGGGGGGGAAATACATTTTTAGGGAGGATAAGATATTTGTTTTTATTATATGTTTAAAACAAACTGTGACGTCACGAATCGAAATTGGGGAGCACAAAAAACTTGGGTGCACTGGCCTCGGATGACCTTCATGGTCAAGGGGCCTGACTAGCGCTACTAGTTAAAATGCGAACAGCAAACTGAAAACGAAATCCGAGAACTAATTATGTCTGTCAACTTTCAATTTCGGACAGGAACCGAACTTCACTTTTTAAGAAATGATTTTCAACATACACAGTGCCTTTCAATAAATAAAACGAGATAGCTTTTTTTGGTAAAGTTATCCCAGCATTTTGCATCAGAACAGAAAGTTTTCGAAAATTAAAGCAAAGCCCTTGTGAGCAAGATGGCATACCTGCAAATCGTGAGTATCCACCAAGTGGTTTGTGTTTGGTATGACAGACGGGTCGGGTGGTTGGGAAGAAGCGAAATCCATTGTCTTTTTCGGTATTCCTTCAAACAGCAGAAACTCTCAACGATTGAGCGCAAAGTCCTTGTATCATAAGTCAGACAGCTCACCCGAGTCAAAATTTCATGAAATACAATCCATAACGATTCCGGAACTAACGGCTTGTCCCAAGGGAACACTAGTTCGGTTTCATTTGGTGTTGAACGTAAGCCTAATCTAATGCTATCAACCACCACAAGGAAAGGTATTTATGGTCCGAAATCAACGAACTATGGACAACAATAACCTCGTCAGATTTTTCAGAAATGCACGAAAACGCAACAAGCAAAATGGATTTTAAAAGTTATAGTTTCTAAACAGTTTCTTCTATTGCATTTCTTTAGCGAATATCACCAAGTGAAACCACAGAAGAACAGTTGGCAAACGCAAGGAAAAAGCCAAAAGGTACCGAGTTGTTCAGAATGAAACAGTAGTATTTTCAACCTGCAGCATAGAGCAGTAACTACGCTTTATTTTACCGCAGGGATTCTGATACACAAGCAATTATAGTACTGAACATCTATATCCATTAGAAACGACTTCTAAAATACCTTTACATGCAACTCGCCCAGATTTGCAAAAATTGAAATTACACGTGAAACATACTCCATCAATGGATTTAAATATGACTTGCGGGTTGTTTCATCCTGCGTGTAAATAGACCTTATTCAGCTATGTTTTTCATTCAGTGCCAATGCCATTCACATTTCAAGCCATTAAGTGCGGCAAAAATTATTGAGTACCAACCACAGCACGCTGTCTGTTTATCGAAGAAATTGTTTGAAAAAAGATGAGGCCCAGTATAGTGTTCAACGAGAAAAAGCATAATACGGTAGTTTCCCATACCAGAATATTTCACAAATCTGCACACGCTATGTCAAGAAACTCTTTATTTCTATGCCTTCTTTAGTGATAACGAGCATACAAAACTGACGACAAAACCGGTTAAAATCCATAGTTCTCTACAAAATTATCTGTTCCTGTGGTTAAAATGAGTTCAGACAATTTTCGGGATAATTTGCAAAATTTGTGGAGTTCAAAATGTAGTAACCGGCATACCTGAGATGTTCTTCATGTTTTTCGAAGCAGCTTCCGAAAGTTTATGACGCGGAAGTTTTCTCTTGTGCTTTCTTTGTGAAACCCGTTTTTCTGCATCAACAAAACAGTAAATTAAACCATTAGTGAAACAATCATGAACCAATGTACCATACTGTTTTGTCAAAGGTTTAGAAAATGAAATCAGTAATTGTGCCAACTGTGCCAGTTGGTAATTGCACCTACATACGTTCCTCTTACATCAGAAGAAGAATTTACAATCATGCAACACTACACACGTACACAGCATCACACACAAGAGCTATGTCAGGCAGAAATTCATTCTCTTATCTTGTGCTAGTAATCTTTTAGGTAACTTGTTTAAAAGCTGTTTGCAATTGTCATGCCCACGGCACAGCTTTGAAAAACATTTTTTCTAATTTAAATAATAATCTTCGAGTTGGTTTCCAAAAAGTGAGAAGCTGCTATAGAACTTAGCAGCTTCAACTATATTTTGTGGGGTGCTTCAGTCAGAAATGGAAGCAAAAAAGCAAGTAGTGGATCATTATTTCTTCAGAGCAGATTCTAAGTTTTATAGGAGCTATGGTACAAAAATACTGATTGATTTGTGTAATTTTTTAATGAAACACTATTACAGCTAGACTGTATTCTTTGTTGATTCCCAGTTTAATAAAGTTGCTTTTTTTGTGAAAGGTTACAGAAACCATTACTCCTTTTGCTTTTTTATGACTTTATTTTGTCCAAGGAAAGTCCATATTAACAACTGCCTTTTGAATTGTAGCTGCATTCTCCTCATTTAGACTGTAAACTGGCATATGCCATTTACTGATTTTTTGATCTAAGCACTAATCGTGATGCATTACCTTGTATTACATACATTTATATTAGAAAACGCTTAGAAATAAAAAATTTCAAGCCAAGGATAACTTCATCCGAGCATTCCACATTCAATCTGTTTCAACATTTTTGGGACAGGCAGACATGCCAACCAAATGGCCTTATTGTCAACCTGTGGTTCATTCAATGACTAGTATCCGAGTTCAAGCCTTTTGTGATATGACTTCAATTGCTGCATTTTTTTCTTGACTGCATTTGAATTACAGGCATGTACTGGATTTCTATAATAAATTGCACTGAAGGCATAATATAAGTCACACAAATACAGAAAACTGAACTAGCATCAGATGCTAGAGGCTCAGTTTAACAAACATTAAGCATGAAATAGTTCTCATTATTTATTGCATCCTTACCTTGTGGAAAAAAAGCATTCTGAGAAGACTACAGATGCCTCACCATATACCAATGACTAACACGAAAGTGGTAGTCAGGCATTACTAATTTCATAACAAAATAACAAATTTTAAAATTTTCTTAATTGCCTTTGCCACAAATGCAGTTGTTTCTACAAACGAAACTTACTCTGAGCTTCTGCTTCACTTAGCACTCTATAGACTTTATAGTTTCCAGTTTGCAATCCAAGCTGGTGAGCACGCTGGACTTCTTCAATCACAACACATTTCCGCAAAATAGTTCGGAAATTGCTTTTCATCTGACTTAAAGTTTTAGGTCCTTCATCGCTCCTTCCACGATAGAGAGCCCAGGCCTGGAACAAGGTAGGTTTGTTTAAAACTTTTTTTCTGGACAAAACAATTCCTGTGGCACACAAATCAAGATGATATGATAATAAGTTAACATGTATTGAACCCCAGCTCAATTAAAATTTAATGGTATTTTGAAATGCATCTTTGGTTCTATGCTTTTCTGAAGAGCTTTACAGACAGTCAGAAAAATTAGTATCCTGTAACAATTTGGGCAGAGCACAAATATGACTGTGATGGTGGTGACCATGATGAGAAATAATTTTATTCTAAAAAATATCTTTTCAATAATTCGTCTATCAGGTTTAAGATGCAGTTTAGCATTCATACAAGCTTTTGGCAGTACACTCTTGAGCTTCTCTACCTAGAATCTGAGGGCATTGAAAGAGGTGAAGTATGCAATTATGCATTTCACAGGAGTGGAACTGTGCATAGAACCTACTTGACAAGCGAACATTCAACTGTGTACACACCTCTCTGAATCAGGTTTTCACAGCATCAATGGTTCAACAGCACCACAAATCCTTGTAACAGCTTTGATTAACAAAACAAATTTTGGGTAAACATTATGAGCTACAAGGTGCATTAGATTCTAAATTTAAGCTTGGGCCAGATGAGAAGATAGATGTAAGCTAATTGTGCTGGCTTTATGAACATGATTTGGACAAGTTCAGAAGATTGAAGAGTTGAACAGGCCATATGTGGCCCATGAGCATATTTTGCCTGTGCCTTGACTAAAACATAACAAGAGTGGTGTTCTTCCAGCTATTAGTATCATAGCAGGATCTGTATTTCAAGATGGTTAGTATCATTTTCAGAAGCTACAAAAAATCTCCATTTCTCTGACATGAAATTGCTGGCAAGCAGGTCTTCTTCAGTTGTGTAAAGCCTTTTAATGCTTGCGAGTACGGATGTCAATATCAGGTTTAGCACTTCTGGTACCAGGTGGATTCCCCAGGACAATATGCACTGTTGTCATGTGGTTTACCTTCAAGGACCACAAGAGTCACTGTTTTGGCAGAGCTTTGCAACACCATTACCCGCCAGTCGATTAAGCTAGAGCAGTTCAAACCCTCTACAGATTCAGCAAGTCTTCTTGTTTAGGTTAAAAAAAAATTTTTGTTTTGGGTTTAAGGTTTTCTTTGGGCGATGTCATAATGAGGGCATGTTTTTGCCTTTTTGACCAAGTTTACCTGGCCTTGGGCACAAGCCATTTTTTGGGCTCAAAATTTTTTGTAACAAGGCTATCATCTGAGACTTTAGAGGCCATGATTGGCATTCTAGCATATCTGGAGCCAAAATTATGGCTCAAAAAACAAAAATTGGGTAAAAATTCAAATCCCACAAAAGGTAACTTTGGCCATTTTGGCTAAAAGCCATAACTCGCGAGCCGATTTAGCTAGAGAGCTGTTCAAACCCTTTAAAAACTCAGAAAGTCTTGTACTTGGAACAAACAAAACTTTTTAGGTTTTGGATATCTTGTTTTTCTGTTGATGTTTACACGATGGGAGCATGTTTATGCATATTTTGTTTACATTAGGATGATGTCATCGGGCCCTGGACACCAACAGCCATCTTTTTGACTCAATTTTTTTTGGAAACTAGGCCATAATATGAGCCTTTGGAGGGTTTCATGGACTTTCTAGCATTTCTGGTTCCAAAATTATGGCCAAACGTCTAGAAATTACTTAGGGAAATCCCTGCTAATCCACTAGGCGATTCCAGAAATATTTGGAATTTTTTTGCTATAACTTTGGACCCAGAAATGCTAGAAAGTTGATTAAGGGCTCTAAAGACTCGTATTATAGCCTAGAATCCAACAAAGTTTCAGCCACAAAATCGGCTTGTTCAATCAGCTGGTGATATCATAAAAAAACGCAAAGCCTATCCCAATCATGATGTCAACAACTAAAAACTCCCAATCCCAAACTTAAAATTTTATTTTTAGTTCTAAACTACAAGACTTTCCAAGTCTTTAGAGGGTTTGAACAGCTCTCTAGCTCAATCGGCTGGTGAGTTGTGGCCTTTAGCCAAAAATGACCAAGGTTACCATTTGTGGGATTTTAATGCTTATCCTATTTTTGTTTTTTGAGCCATAATTTCGGCTCCAGATAAACAACAAAGCCAATCAAGGGCTCTAAAGACTTGGATGATAGCCTAGTTTCCAAATAACCCTTGAGCCAAAATAATGGCTCATTGGTATGGCTCCCAGGGTCAGAAAACAAAGATTTTCGTTAGGAACATATATATATGTCGCCCAATAACTGTGGCAGTTTTTCCCCTGACGTATATATACATCGGCCAGTACCGAAAGTGTTAAAATGGTTTCTCTGTGGTTTGTCAATAATTAGAAACAGATGCAAAAAGACAATCTAGCCACATTGAATGATGATTTACCTTCTGGAAAAGAATTTTGTTTGAGAATTAGAAACAAACTTGCAAGAATGTAGTACTTGTTCATTATCCCCCAGTAATGCATTGTTTTAGATACACAATAAAACAAACCCATTTTACACTAATACTAGATAGACACACATATAAGTGCCACCCACTGTAGCCAAAACTGTTTCACACAGCTAGTACAGGCTGTACAAACAGTCTTTCATGTACTGACAAACGATTAACCTGGACTTTCTTTACAGACTGATTTTTCAATCAAACTGGCAACTCTTTAAAAATGTAGAGATTAGATACTAAAGTCAATGTAAGCCATCGAAGCATCAGTAAATGAGTGACATGCACCATAAACTTCTGAGAAACTTGGGCTTAACCAATTTGTGTACATACATCTGCATATCTTTTTCATAATGCATTACATAGATGAAAACATTTTAGCCTGTGACTATGGCGTTGGAAGGTCTTTTTTGGGTAAATACAACTTGAATTTTGATATCCACTAAAATTTTGTACTCAATGGCAACAAACAGCATTCTTTGTAACTATTCAGCAATAGGAAATATTATTACACCTGTTGGCAGTCAAACATTTATTTCATCCTGGCCCGCAATACTTTTGATTTTGCTTAACCTATAAATATACAAGTGGGTTATGAGTCATCTAGATAAATGCAATTTTTGACTTAATTGAATTTTCTAATTAAAATCACTGCAAGGTAATATTTGTTAAAAAATTGCAAAGCAAAATTCAGTGAAACTCCTGGACTGATTGAAAAACATCATGCAAGATTTTTGGTCAAGCTGCCTTTAAAAACAAATCAAGAACTATACTACAAGCTGAAAAAAAATAATTTTAAAGAAACGATGAAATGTAGCACAACTAACAACTTTGGCACATCTGCATCTAATCAATGAATGAACATTCTGCTATTAGAGCAATCCTTGACATCACAGGGACTAACAAAGCATAAAATACAGCTAATGTAAAACAAACAGCTACAGGATAAATTGGAATCTTCTACTATTGCCATCATAACACTTTAAAGAACAGAATGTCATATTCATGAATTGAAATTTCAAATTAAAATAATATAAATTGATTAATAATTTGAAGATTTTCTTCAGTAATGTGTGAAACTATGTCAGTTTTTTGTTATAGCATATGCAGAAGGAACATAGGAATCCACAGATCTGTTCAAACTGAAAAAAGTCTGCTAAGTGGTAACTGAGTCACAGTTGGATTAATCTTTGAAGGTTCCAGGTGAATTGCAGTCTTTGGTAGTCAGTATTACAACACATATCAAAGTGTACGAAACAACTGCACTGCAAGATAAAAAAAACTATGCTACTACATTTATTTAAGAATGTTTTGACTCATAAGACCTTGGCTGTTGGCATATGAATATATCGTACTTGGAAATTGGTCTAAAATCAAGCATATTTGGGTTGTCTTACCAACTGCATAGCTCTTCAGCCTATTGTGCTAGAGTGCTGTTCAAACTCTCAAAATACCCCTCAATAGAGGTTTTGAACAGCAAGTCTTTGAGTCTGCAATGAAAAAAATTTTTTGGTTTTCGGTTCCAGTTTTTTTGTGAGTGATGTCACAAGTGAGGTAGGTTTTTGGCCATTTTGGCTCATGTTACCTGGCGTAGGGCCCAACTGCTAGATGGAAGTATTTCGCTGAAATGTTTATTGGAAACTAGGCTAGAATATGAGTTGTTTGAACCTTTGATCAACTTTCTAGCCTTTTTGGTTCAACAGTTATGATTTAAAATAAACAGAGTAACTAATCATCTAATTAGTAGATTAATTGCTAATTTTCTTGTTTTTAGGTCATAACTTTTAAGCCCGAAACCCCAGCAAGTTGTCCAAAGTATCAAAAGACTCGTATTTTAGCCTAGTTTCCAATGAAAACTTGAGTGAAATACTTCCATCTAATGGTTTGTGCCTAGGGCTAGATGAAATGGGCCCAAAAAAGCCTAAAACTATTCCATTTATAACATCACTCACAAAAAATCCAAAACCTAAAAATTTTTTTCATTGCTAACTCAAAAACTTTCCAAGTCTTTTGAGGGTTTGAACAGCTCTCTAGCGCTCACAGTGCCAGAGCTATTCCCGGGCAAACTGCTGGTTTTAAGCTAAAACCATAACGGCAGCTAAGGTGTTAGACAAAAGAAATATACTCACCACTCTGCATGTCTAACTACTTAAATTTCTACAATAACAAACTAATTTTACAATTATAAAAAACATTGGCAAATGTACTCAACAAAGCTAGCATTTATTTTAAAGACAATATTGAGAGTTAAACAAAACAGCACTCACCCAAAAACTCGAATCATGACAACTGCTTCATCAATGCACATGTAGAAAAACACATGCTTCAAAATGTATATTTTGCTACTTCATAATAGAATTTAAATAATATGTTGTAATTAGTTGTTATTATATTGTGAAATTGTTCACTTAGAAGCAAATTAGATTATTTACTGAAAATCCATCAGTACATATAAATGTCAATTAAGCTGTAGCCACAATATATGTTGCAAACATTGATTTCTTCTAAAATGTATGGTGACTTTTAGTGCCAGACTCAAAAGGTGATTATCAAAAAAGGAAGAGTCTTGCAATTACCTACAGAGCTAGTTTGAAGGCAACTATAGTTACACAATATTCATGGTACTAGTCCCACACAGTGGCACAAGATATAAAACTTGCTAACCCGAAATATTTCATGATGTTCTTCCCACTGAGGATAATATTTTTTCGTCCAAGGTATCTTAAACAGGCGCTTCTTATCTTCGTCCAACCATTCTAATCCAAGGTATTTACCACTTGAGATTTGCTGCATCAGCCAAGGAAAAAACTGAAGGTGCATAGGTGGCTCATCACAGGCAGAAGCAGCCATCAGTTAGCATCTAATAGTACTATGCAGTTAATGTACATCCCTGCCCACCACATAAAAGTAGTGATTGTTTTGCCAGTGCAATCATCCAAGTTTAAAAAGTATTGAATAACATTTCGAAGCAGGTTTAATTGTAAGAATGCACATGAGGCACATCACAAATGCTTCAAAGTTCAATGAACATTTAGTCGGTATACTTCTAAATATAACCTCAAATCAATGTCTAAGATGTTATGGACAAAAACTGTTGATATAAGCATCATTTGAATTGATATGGCCGATACAAGTATTGACATATTTAACAAATTTTTGCATTTTTAATGCCTCACAAACCATTTCTTAAACCAAAGATTTTTTAAAACTTCTGACTGATTTAAGCAATGCACCAAATAGTTCACAGCACCTGAAACTATTAGGCACAATGCTGAGGAAGTCTACCACAAGGAACAACAATATATAAAAAATAGTATGAGTATGCTGAAAGTTCTTGTGGAGTGACTAGGAGACTTATGCTTGGTTGTTGATTTTTTCAACTGATTTTCACAGCATTTTTGGGTAAATGAAGCTTCTAATTTTGTTAAATGTGAATGTATTTCTGAACACATCTGTTCTACTTGGCAAGTTCAATGATCATTAGCTCAGTTACCTGTTTAAAATCTCTAACAAAAGTACCTACCACTCTTTTATAGAGCATTGATTTGGTTTTCTAGCATTTGATAAGTATACATAATAACTTGATTCATGCTGAATGACTGAGTCTACTCAGTTTTTTGTCAAATGAATGATATTTGTCATGAGGGGTAATGCTTGAAAATATGGATGTACCGCAATTGCAAAATCGTCTTCCCAACTAAAAGTGGAATTGGCCAGAAAAAGAAAAATACTTTAGTGAAAGCTGAGATAATAGCCTATAAACAAAGTAAAGAAATTAACACCTTGGTAAACATTAAATTTTTATTAGGCAAACTATTCTAACAAACGATTTCCAAAAACATTACTTCTAACACAATACGTTTTCTCCCAATGTGTTATGTATCAAAATAGAGGTTTTTATGAATGAATGTCGATTTGCAATGATAATTATGCAGTAGCAGATCGCTTATCTCTTTGAAAGCAAAAAAGAAAGGAAGCTTTCCTCAAACAAACAGATGTTAGAATTATAGGAGCCATGTTTTGTATCACCACCATATTGAAAATAACTGAGGCTAGGCTTGCAATGCTCATGATCTTACTATATACCATATTTTTGAGACCATAAAGCGCACTTAAAATCCTTTAATTTTCTCAAAAATTGGAAGTGCACCTTATAATGCAGTGCATGTAATGTATGAATCTGGCTGTGCTTTCTCATCTTGAAGCAATGGTGTGGTAAACCATGGCATTCATTTAATTGTTAGTTATGATTTTTTGTTAACAGACCATCATGTTGCGTAATAAACCAACAACAATTGCAATGAGCAGCATCCAACAGCAGCTAGCACATACCACAGATTGTATTGCTCTGCAAAGCTCCAGACTACATTGGCACATACCGAATCAAACACACGCATAACTTTTATTTTATTCCATTCATGTATATCGGATTATGGTAGGCATGTGTGACAGATCAAACTCCCTCGTATGTAAGGACAGATTAAACTCCCAGTGGCAACTCCAGCACTCGGGAGTTATTGTGAGAGTTTAATACAGTTTGACTCAACAAAGTTTTGCTTCATTCAATGCGCCTTATATATGAAAAAAAAAACAGCTAGCATTCATTTTTGATACTGCACCTTATGGTCCTGAAAATATGGTATAGGTTTTACATTGAACTGATAACTATTTAAGAAAGTAGTAGTGCACAAGTTATTTGAAAACCAAAATGTGACAACTTTAGGATATACATAGATCCAGACTGAAAAAAGTTTTTTATGTGCATACATTTGTAGTATATGACATGTTTTCTGAGGCTACGCCTCTTTATATATCTGAACTATAAAAAAACAGGAAATAACTAAAGCAAGGCTGCTGGAGCAAGAAATATGACAACTCTTGTCCTTTGGAAATAAAGCAAAAAGCCAAGATTTCCCTTCCTTGCAAGCATGGAACACAGATTATTTCATACTTTGTCAACAGTGACTGCAAATGAGCAATGGTGGATTTTGATGTGTGGAGGCCTGTGTCTGCAAAGTCATGTGGAGGCCTGTTGCTCCATGCTAATACCTTTTTACTTTTACCACATGAGTTTTTACAACCATATAAGCAAGTACTGATAGTGTTGTGATACTTGCTGGTCATTCTGCTGCAAAAGTAGTCTCAAACTATCCCCACACTCTACCAACCCTTCCAAAACAAAAAATTGTAATGAATCCAGGTATTCCCTTTGCAGACACAGAAGTTTGCAAATTTCTAACACAAGTTTGAATTTAAACAAATTAAAGTCTAAACTACACATATAACAATAATAATATTTTATTGCGGACTCATGGTCCATATCACAGACACAAGAGCACAAAAGGTGGTTTGCTATACACATCGCACATTACAGAAACGGTGTTTGCACATGACCAACATTGGGAGGGGCAAAGCACTTTATCCTCACCACAGCTGTATCGTCATTCACAAGAGCACAGAAAATGGATAACCATACAGTAGTGCATTACACAACCGGTGTTAGTACGTGTCCAACCTTGAGAGGAGTAAAACACTTTCCCAGCACTTCTTACTTTTCTTTTTATGCTTGGTGTGTACACAGTGTCCACATATTTTTACTACACAAAAGCAATACTGATGAAACGTAAGTACGGAACCAACTAATGAACAACTACTGCATTCGGTCTCCACCGTACAGGAGCGTTGAATAATTGAGGAAAAATGAAGATTTGTAAAAGGTATCAGACATTTGAAGCAATCAAACAAAAAGTTGGATGAAGATGTGCATCGTATAAAAAATCAATACAAGTTGTTTCTCAGCACAGCATCAAAGGTCCTGACACAATGGCTAGCCTGGTGTGGGCGAACACTAACATTTCTGGGTATGTAATGCATAATTCGATAGGCATTGTTATATGCAGCACGTACGCGCTTCATACTAGTCTGCGTGTATTTGCTCCACAATTGGCAAGCATACATTGGCATGCAATAGGCACGAAATAAAGTGTTTTTTACTGCAGGGTAGCACTGATCAAAAGTGCCTCTGAGTTTGTTTGCAGCACAGCAAAGCGATTTCAATTGTCTATGAATATCATCATCATCCTTCAATGATGCATTTATCCACACACCAAGATATTTCACTTGGTCAAAAAATTGCACACATACACCATTTAGAAAAACATTTGATGGGGCAGGTTGTTTATACTTTTTTGGGCAAAAAAGAACACCAATTTTTTGTTACAATTAAAAGTGATTTCGTGTTCAGCAGCATAGTCACCACAAATATTCAGCAGACATTGCAGCCCACTACTACTGGGGCTGAACACACATATATCATCAGCAAACATTAGATGATTCACAACCATATTTCCCACAGTGCATCCCATCCTGGCTGATCCCAGCTGGATTGAGAGTTCATCCAGGTAAACAGCAAATAAGTATGGGCTCAGAACTCCCCCTTGCCTTACCCCAATGGTTACAGTAAAGGGGGATGAGTAGTTGGTACCCCATTTTACTTGCATGGTCTGTTGCCTGTATCAACTCAACAATAAACTTACTATGCACATGGGTATATTGCGCTTAATTAATTTAGCAAACAGCCGGTTGTGATTAGTTCTGTCAAGTGCTTTAGATCAGGGTTGTCAAACTCGTTTCAGTTCAGGGGCCACTTCAGGCAAATTGAATCTCAAGCGGGACGAACCAATGTAATCACTGTATAACACCCTGGTTATAAGTATTGACAACTTCCAACTGTTTTCGTAACTTTAATGCAAAAAGTTCAAGCTTATCTGAAAATGATGATTAGCACATAAAGTTTTCAATTTTCCCACGTAAATAAAAAAACGCCTTATTACTGAGAAGGCTGTCAAACTGACGGTGATGGTTCGGATGAAATTAACTGTCTGGACAACCACTTGCATGACGTGATCCAATTTTAAGGATTTGCAACACAATGCTTCCTGTGCGAAATACAGTTAAATGTCTGAAATCCACGTCCTCCACATACAACCTGTACTTTTTATCTAACTTTCGTCGCAATACCTGCTTTTTTCGCGATCATTGATGGCACGCTATCTGTAGCAATACCTACAGCACGGGACCAGTATATTTCCATCCTGTTCAGTACTCCAACGAGAGAGTTGAAAATATGATTAGCTGTTATGGTATCGATCATAGGCACCAATCGCAGGAACTCCTCAGTGACAGACAAAGTCTCACCAACGCCACGAATGAATATGTCTTGTTGTGCAACATCCAAAATGTTCGTGCGTTCATCAAGCGCAACCGAAAATATAACAAACGACTTGATTTTTTTGTTCAGTTGGCCGTCTAAATTCGCAGAAATGTCCAAAACCCTCTCTGCCACAGTGTTTCTCGTCAGGCTAATATTAGTAAAAACTTCAGCTTCTCGGAACACACGATTTCTGCAGCCTTTAGAATGCAGGTCTTCACGATCTCACCCTCACAGTATGGCTTTGATGCTAACACTATGTCATTAGCAGTAAGGTAGCTAGCCTTCACATCTGCTGCACTTATATCTGGTCTACTGGTAAAAATGAATTGCTGTTTTTTCAAGCCCGCTATCAATTCCTTTACCTTCTCTCCACGGTTGCCCTTGCAAGCCATGGTATCTTTCGGCATGATGAGTCACATAGTGGTGTCGAGTGTTATACTTTTTCACCACTGAAACCTGCTGGAAACACCAAACATACAGGTATCCCATTCACTTCCATAAAAAATAGGAAACGGACTAATTGTGTTGGAAAACTCTGCATTTTTGTCAACTTTTCTGTTTCGATAAAAACATTTTGGGAAACGAGGCTGCCACGGAATAGAGAATAACAGCTAAACTGAGTAATTTAGGGAAAAGCGAAAGCTCAAGTCCGAGCAAAGAATTGCCACAATACAATTTCCTTGTCTCATGTTTTCACGAAAAACTACAAAGATGTCCTCCCCGTTTTCACTCCAGGTTGACATATTTGAAACAGGAAGTTGCTTGAGCCGGTGGTTTTTATTTCTGTGCATTTTTTGACACTAGAAATCTGACGATGTCCATTTCGACATTTTTTATGATTCAATGCGCTATTTTCTGCAGTTACTGTTTTTCACCGATTCTCAAATTTGACCCTGTCGAACAGATTTCTGTGCAGTTTATTTTTCGGTCAATAATTCGAATAGAAGCTTTACTTAGTAAATTTTAGTTAAAGTTGTACCAAGAACTTCGAAGGTTTCGCAATCGACATCGTTGGAGCTCAAGCTATATTTTTTCCAGAGTTCTAGTGTTTAACTTTATCAACATTAGTTGTACTTTTGCATGTTCATACCTACCTGTGTGGTAGGTTTTTGGCCATTTTGGCTCGTGTTACCTGGCTTAGTGTCCAATAAAAACTTGAGCAAAATACTACCATCAAGCAGTTTGGGCCCAAGGCCAGATGAAGTGTGTCAAAAAGGCCTAAGACTACTCTACTTATAACGTCACTCACAATAAATCCAAAACCTAAAATAAAAAAAATTTATTGTGGGCTCAAAGACATGCCGAGTCTTTTGAGGGTGTGGACAGCTTTCTAGCAATTTCGATGCCAGAGTTATGCCCGTGCAAAGACATGTGCAAACTGCTAGTTTTTAGGCTAAAACCATACCAGCAGCTAAAGTGTTAAGGCCAATAATGATAAATAATTAGTTTATTAATTTATGTTTGAATTTTAACCAGTTTTAAAAAATATTGTTCTTAGGCCTTGACGACTTCATCCAAAAGTCCTTTGACCCCACCCTCTTATGACATCATCCCCAAAGAAATATGAAACTCAAAAAATTGAAGCTACAAGACTTTTTGCTTTTTCAGAGGTTTTGAACAGCTCTCTAGCTCTATCAAGCTGGTAAGTTATGGCTGGAAAACTCCGAGCCTATTATCAGCTTCTGCGGTCCTTAAAATGCTAAAGTCAAAATTATAGTCTATAAAACTAGACACTAGTTTGTCAGGATGTTTCTTCTGGATTTAAGTTTATTTGCTAAGACACAAATGATTTCAAATAAAATCTTTTCTGTATGTTTTTCAAAGTACTGTAGATTCTTTATTCTTATTATGGCATGAACTTCCTAGTTTATCATGCAATAAAACTTGCTTGGGCTTTCACATCAATGCTTTTATGAAAACTTAAGCAAGCATTAAAAAAATAAATACATCTATCAAAAGGTTTTGCTACGTATACAGAAACTGCCCTTCAGTCAAAACAGTCAGTGAGAATGCTTAGTTGAATTAAACAAAAACCTGCAGCGTATCAACAATCAGAAAATTATTTAGTATAAAAACCATGGTAATTATCCACAAAACTAGAGCTCAACCAATGCATCAACATGCTGATATATATTGGCCAATATGACGATGTTGCCGATGTATCATATCGGCAAAATTTCACTGATATATATCAGCAATATTCGCTCATAAAAGCCACTACCCAGGGCTACTTTATTGTTTCAGAAACGCAAGGTGCCACTTCATCTCTGACTGATTAATGCAAATTATCTGTCCTGTTCCTCAAATTCTCGGTTGATGGCGTAAAGCCCTCCAATTATATCAAGTAGTGTGTAATAATCCAAGGTAATCAGACCACTGCGCAAACGGCTCGATAAACCGCTCTATGATGTACCATTTGCCCATAGGTTTTTGCACAGTAAGCAGATGACTGCCTGTGAACAAATCAGGTTATGCGCTGTGGTGGTTGACTGTTTTACTTAGCTTTAGTAAGGCCGGCTAGTGAGACAAGGCCTTCAGTGTGGGTCATAAAACATGCCTACATCACAGTGAGCGGTGACCCAGGTTTGCGCAGAATTCCGTGCTGTACAGTTCTTCATCGCGATGAAGTAATGGTTTTTGTTAGTAATATGTCATACATTGTTGTTTACCCACTCGTAAGATATGCATCTGAGCATAGGCACATTAGCCTACACAAGGGAATACTTATATGCAACACATGTTTGCCTGTTTGTGAATTAGTTTGCACACTTGAGTTAGAGCAAGGTTGAACAACCTGTGGCCTTCGATAATGAAATTTGCGGCTGTCCACATGTAATTTAAAATCTAAGATTTGGCCGCTGTGCTGGCGTATATTGAAGCAAAACAAATGCAAGGCAAGAAAATCAGCTGACACGATGCGTAACAATCTGGATGGTGATGTCACAAAGAGTTATAGAATGAATACGATGCAATTTGACATATACCGGATAAAACCTATTCTTTAATTAAATGTATCTCATAAATATAACTCGAACTCATTGGCAGCCGTACTTTATATGAATAAAAGTCATGTGGCCGGCAATAGCAAAAGGTTGTACACCCCTAAGTTAGAGTAAGACCATTGAATGCAGTAGCTACAACAGATGAAAACATGCCGTAACAGTACATGAAAACATCTTGTGAGTTGGTTTATGCATTGTAACATAGCATTATAGGTGATTGTCACTACTCTATGATACTGCTGAGGCAGTGTTATAAAATATTTTTGGGTGGTATTACTAAAAATAATACATGTTGCGGACATCACAATCAACTGAGAAAGTCACGTGTTCTAAACTTGTCATGTGATCAGTTCAACCAATTATGTTTAGCTGAAGGCAAAATAGCTCCAGGAGTGTTTATTTTGCCTCATGAGGCAAAATCGGTATCAGTTATTATCAGCAATGAAAAAATAGAAACATCAGCACTGGTATGAGCCTAAAAACATCTTGTCGGTCTAGTTCTACTAAAAACTTTTTTGATTTTTCTAATTGAACTACTGAGCATAACAAAACTGGCAGGAAATAATGAAAGTGGCACCATTTCAGAAGCTCATTGCTGTTATGCTACCTTGTGGAAGAAACATTACCACATTCGCAATTGCTATTTGACCAACAGTTTCCTTTTGCTCATTTTTACAAAAACCCAAAGCATGATACTACCATATGATTTGTACAAAAATCTATAACTAAACACTAAAACTCACATTAAACCAGGATGACTAAATGTATATGAGATCACAGACTGACACCATATGCTAAATTCATACACTTATCTTAAATATAATTATTTTGAAAGTCAACACATACAGCACACAAAATGTAATTACCAGGGAAAATTAAGGAGCCAGTCAGAAGAATGTTTTACTGGATCAAAAAACAAGCAATGTGAAATGTTTAATTTAAGAATAACAGTTTCAAACTGACAGCATAGCCAAAGTAAGCAAATTAATCTGCTTTGAATAACTTTCAAAGAAGTTATTAAAAACATAAAAAGAAGATATAAAGTCATGGGTAAATGACAAATTGGTGAAAAAATGTTAAGCGAGCCATACATAAGAAAACTTTTCAAAAAAGCATAAAAAAAACTTTTAAAAAAGCAAAACTTGCAAAAAAATATGACTAAGTTTATGGAAATTCACGTAGCAAAACAACTACAGCCATGCACAAATGATATATATTTGCAAAGATTTTGAAAAATCTTATCAATCAGTAATGCAACAATGTCAGTTTAATTGAAGCTCTCAAAATACTCCAAAAAACAATCGAACTAATTGCATAAAATCATCACTTAATGTTGTTCAAATAATGCAAAAATTTTAGGCAATACAATTTGTCTTTGAAGTAATGTAGACAATGTGAAAAAACAAAACTTTAATACAATTTTATTAACTGCTAGCTGTTACTAAGAAAAAGATATATTTCAATGAAAGTACAGTTTCGATAGCGCTTTTGTTCTAATCTGCTAAAACACATATGTTATATATGACTATACATTTAGCAACATTTAGTATTGACAAAATGTTGACATGTTTTTATCAATATTTTCAAAACTGCTACCTAACTTTCTTACAGTCTTAAAGTTCATCCATTAGCTACAGTACTTTAGGTTTGTTTGAGGTAAAAATATAGGCAGAAACAAATCTTCTACCATATTCCATGTCTCCTGATTAAAAACAAAACAAGGTAGGTGATATACCTCATGCATAAATCATCATAAACAACAACGTAATAACAAAGAGAACACATTATGGAAAAAACTTAAACACCTAAAACTGTAGCACTGCATCAAAACCCAGTATTGCCACTACCCACAACTGATCCTCAGCCTTTGTAATTAAAATGTCTTTACACCAATGTTTAAAATAAAGAAATAAACATTGCTTTCATGCAAACTTGCAAATTATGAAAAATCAGAAAGATTTAACAATATACAATAAAAGATAGTCATTTCTGATTTCAAACATCTTACGCACAGTAATACCAAAGCAAAATCTAGCTGAATATCAAGTTTATATACGTAAATTCAGCTATCATACTTATTAAACAAATCTTTTTTACAGAAGCCTAAATTCAACTACTATGTAATCACTAACTGGAAAAAATGTACCCTATTTATAGAATGCCCAAGTACATGCTATTACACATCTTAAAACTTTTAAATTTGGAAGTGATTGCGGATACGCCAGTCCTGACACAATTCAAATAAAAGAGTCAGTTTATCATTCAAACTGCGTGGATCACATAGTGTAACAGTTATGCGTTACGGCTACTATGCCACTGCTTTTCGGTTCGAATCTCACGTTGCCGACTTTCCTTTTGTTTTTTTTCTTTACTTTTTTTAAGGCTTAGGTGTTACGTTCAGGGATTAGTGTTAGGTTAGGAATAGGATAGTGTTACTGTTAGGCTATGTTAGCTTCAAAGCTTAAGGTTAGGTTAGCTTAGCTTGCCTTAGGGTTAGGTTAGCATTAGGTTATGGTTAGGATTAGGGCTACAGTTAGGGTTAAGGTAAGATTAGGTTTAGGGTTTATCTTTTACGTTTAGTTCGTTTCTACCAAACCTACTGTACTCTCGTCATGCGTAATTGTTACGTCACAGGTGGCATATGAATAAGTTTTCAAATTTCAAGAACCACGGCCGTATCTATAGCCACTGCCTTTAAATTTGTAGCATAAAGATTTAATCAGTCTAAAAAAAACCAAGTGCATACTTACATATTTAAGACATGTTAAAAGCAAACCAACTTGCACTCTACTATTGTAACAATAAATAGATCCTCATTATTAAATGATTAGTGTCATAAAAAATTACCTCCATTATTATAAAAAGTAAAAAATAATAATAATATTAGCTGCTACTCAAGCAATTTTTCACCAATGTACAGCATAATAGAATACTGAACATTTTTTAATACTTCAAAATAGTGTAGTAAGAAATATTATAGATCAAATTCAAAAGTGAAGCAATTCCTCAGTCAAAGATATTAACCTACGTATGATGCTCAAAAACATTGGTTTGGTTTTTTGAGATCTCATCAAAAAAATCAAATGAAAACATTCGTAAAATAGTTAAGTCTGCTTTTAAACAGGTACAGTTAAAAACCAATTCAGAAATGAATCACATCACGACTTAAAATTGGTTTTGTTAATTTTTTACAGCATGCTGCATAACAGGAAGTATGCAACAGATAAGGTTCAACATCTTTGTTAATGGAGGTGTAATCTTTTTACATCCAGCCATCATATAGCAATGGCCTAAGCATTGAATATTTTATCAATGATAAAAATAAGCTTGTCCAATGCAACGTTAATATCTAATATTCTAATCTGTTTTTTCTGAATTAGTTTAAATTTATTATGATTAATTTTATAGTGTTGCAACCTCTCCGCTGGCATTGCGCTGAATGTGCGGTTCACCATGAACGGGATATGCGCAAAGAACAAGACCATGTATATGTGCCGCGAACAAGCAATAATAGTGATCATGACATGTGAACTCTATTGTTGCTTGCTGCCACACTGCGAAGCTTTGCGTGCATGCTGGTCATGCTTTCTGATCACAACAATAGTAGGCTACCCCATATAACCCATCATTTCAAAACCTAAATTTTACATGAGGCAAGGAAGGATGGGCAACTTGAACCTACTACATTTCCAAGCCATTTTTATGTCCCACTTGCATTATTCACAGGCCTCCTTTGTCATTTTTCGTTTTTAGTATGCATTATTCACCATGAAGCTGAGCCTAAGTATGCTCAGGAACAATACAGTACTTATTCATTGTCACTACATATTGTTAAATGGCTTTTGGATTTTTAGGGTTCAAGGTTAAAGTGGCTACTTTTTATTTAGAATATTCTCGAACATGACCGGTGTAGTCAACAAGGTACTTTAGTTGAGGACGATTACACAAGTGCAGCAAAGCGATATCCTGATCATTCAAACACACGCGAAGGTGAGCTGCCTCTCGCTCTCTGAATAATAAAATGCCACCCAAGCCTGATGGCACGGGCATTGCGCTGATAAACATAATCAACCTAAATGACGTTTCAAGAGACCAAAAACACAGTAATGATGTGAATTTTCAAAAGATTCTCCGAAAATCTTGGCCACAACTTTCGACATTTATTTTTGAGAGCTTCAAACCAATAACATGTTGAGGACATTTCATTCTTCAAGATATTTTCAAACTGGCAAGAAACAAAGGCAAGTTTTTTGTTAGGGGACTTTCCCTAAAAGCAATACGACTGTCGCAATCTGATATTGGACCTGGATTAACGGGATCCGTTACTAATGCCATTTAATCCACACTTGTTTATATCATGCTAACACATTTAGTTTCTATAATATTTCTCTTTAAAAGCACTAGGACTCAAAATTAATAGGGTCTATGCTCCTTCAGGAAAAACAAAAATTTGTAATTTTTTTTATTCGTTGGAATCAGACACATGATCGATTTCACAAGGGATAGTCAAGGACAATGCTCTCACTTTTAGGGATTTTGTCCCTAGATTGGAACTTTTGACTCTATTTAAGAATTTTTTTGGGATTTGGGGATTTTTAGGGATTTTCGGAAAAGATATGAAATGTGCGAAATGAATAATTTCAGTTTATTTTGCAAATCATATTTGATTCTGAGCATAAAATTGGGATAGACTTAACAGTTTCATCAACACTAAAAAGCCTTCAAAAAAATATACATTTTTATTTTGAGACGTTTCGGATTATTCTTAATCCATCTTCAGTCAAAAAATAAAGCAACACTTGGCAATGCTAGCAATTCAAAACCAGAGACTCTCTCATCTCATTCATAAAACACATACGATTGGAGATGATTTTAAGTACAAGGACAAGCAAGCACATCTGGAACGAAGCAATGTGGTATATAAACTTAAATGTTCGTGTGGTCATTCTTATATTGGACAAACTCAAAGAAATTTGAAATTTCGCCTGGATGAACACAATCCTAAAAAATCGAACCACCAAGCTACCGATGTAGTCAAACATTTATACACATATCCAGATCATTTCATGGACTTTAAAAATCCTGAAATCTTGGCATCTGCTTTTAACTACCGCGAATTATTAATTAAAGAG